>Ga0335069_10001433_pt1 | contig 38663 bp, 38 predicted proteins | sample Lox_Sample_11_FD_206714 | JGI IMG/M metagenome (GOLD analysis project Ga0335069, IMG submission 206714) | Soil microbial communities from Loxahatchee National Wildlife Refuge, Florida, United States - Lox_Sample_1.1 | ecosystem: Environmental > Terrestrial > Soil > Wetlands | place: USA...
GCGCTCGTGCGCCGCTCGGGTGATCGCCACGTGCGGCTGAATATCGAGACCAAGATCGACCCGACTCATCCGGAGGAGTCACTCGATCCGGAGCACTTCGTCGCCGCGGTGCTCGCGCTGCTGCAGCGGGAGAGCTTCACCGACCGCGTGATGATCCAGTCCTTCGACTGGCGCACGCTGCTGCTCGTGCAGAAGCAGGCACCGAAGATTCCAACGGTGTATCTCACTCAGCAGACCGGGTCCGACGCGAACCTCCCAGCCGATAAGCCCTCCGCGTGGACGGCAGGCTTCGATCTCCGCGACCATGGCGGCTCCGTTCCGCGCACCATCAAGGCTGCGGGCGGCAGCGTCTGGTCCCCCGACTACGCAGACGTCGATGCTCGCGCGGTGGCGGAAGCGCACGAGCTCGGGCTGCCCGTCATCGTCTGGACCGTCAACCTGCCAGAGGACATGGCGAGGCTCATCGACATGGGTGTGGACGGAATCATCTCGGATCGACCCGACCTGCTGCGGGCGGAAGCCGCGAAGACAGGAATCACCCTGCCGGCACCGGCGCCGGTGACGCCCTGAGCTGCCGGGGGACGCGCCCGGCTCAGCCAGCGAGCACCGGGCCGATCACCATGAGCGCGAACACCATGAACAGCAGGATCAAGCCGAGTTTCGCGTCGTCCGACATCTGGTGCTCCGGGCAGGCCCTGCTGATTCCGCGCTGCAACCATATGCCGGCAGCGACTCCACCCGCGTGATGCGCTTCACAGTCCGACGCACGCCCGGCATCCTAGGAAATCGAGACACCGAGCAGCGATCCGATTCCGTACGCGGTCAGCTTGGCGCGCCACGCCTCGGCATGGCGCGCCTCGGCCTGCGCAAGCTGCAGGAACAGGTCCTTGCGCAGCGCATCGCTTTCGGCGGCCGCGAGCGCGGTGTACAGCGCCGCCCCATCGAGCTCATCGCGCAGGTTGTCGCGGTAACGCTGGATGTCGGAGGACGTCATGGCGCCGCTCCGGTCATGCGCCGGCGGTTTCGAGTCGTGCCGAGCGCCGTGCCCGCTAGCCGTGCGGACCGCACTCTGGCGTCTGGCACGGACCTTCCTCTTCGATCTGCACCGTGGCGTGCTCGACGTTGAGCCGCTCCCGCAGCCGCGTATGGATCGCCGCGAGCGCGGCACCGTGCACGGTGCCGCGCGCCAGGTTGGCGTGCAGGGTTACCGTCGGACGCTCGCCCGTCATGGTCCAGACATGGACGTGATGGACACCGATGAGGCCCGGCACGTGCCCCTGCAGCTCCGCCTCGATATGCCGCAGGTCGAAGCCCGCGGGCACGCCCTCGAGCAGCACATCGGCCGATTCGCGTGTCACGGACCAGGCAAATCGCAGGATCAGCGCCGAGATGAGCAGCGAGAGAAGCGGATCGGCGAGCGTCCACCCGGTGAGGATGATGATGAGCGCGGCGCCGCTGGCCGCGGCAGAGCCGAGCAGATCGCTCAGCACGTGGGCGCGCGCACTGCGCTCATTGAGGGACTGGCCGCCCTGCAGCGCGAGCAGCGCCACGAGGTTGGCCATGCCGCCGAGCACGGCGATCGCCAGCATGAGCCGTCCGTTGATCGCCGGGACCTGCACGATGCGCCGGATCGCCTCGTACACTACCCACAAGGTGAGCAGCAGCAGCATCTGGCCATTGATGAACGCGGCGAGCGGCTGGTAGCGGCGATGGCCGTAGGTTCTGCGGGTGTCCGCGGGCCGGTGCGCCGCGCGCACCGCGACCACCGCGAGCAGGAGCGATGCCGAGTCGGCGAGCATGTGGGCCGCCTCCGCCAGCAGCGCGATCGAATTGGCGAGATAGCCGCCGACGGCCTCGATCAGCGTGAAGCTGGCCATGATCAGCAAGGCGGCGATCAGGCGCGCTCCGCTGCGCTCGCGGACGTGACCGTGGCGATCGGCGAGCGCGAGCTCGTGCCCGTGCGTATGTGGTCCGTGATGGTGGTGCCCGGTATGGCCGTGACTCATTGCGGTTACCCGTCGGTCATGCGCTCACTATACCCTACCCCCTACCCTATCCGCAGACCCATGCTCGGCGGCGGGCCAGGTCGTTACACGTGCCGCTGCCCCTCGCCAGTCCGCCGAATGATCGCTGTCAGCGCCGCATCGCACAAGGCGGGCAGAGGCCGGGCTCGTGGGCCGCGCGCCACGTCGCCGAGGAGCGCCGGCCAAGCCGCGGGAATCACCTGTCTGCTCCTGCTCGTCATGTACGATCCGGTGACGGGGCATATTTTCGTCAACGTGCAGACGCGCGCTGAGCTCATCGAGATCGACCCGCTGGCGGACCGGGTGATCGGGCGCATCGCTCTGCCCGGAGCCGACGGCAACCACGGTCTTCTGATCGACCCCCGGCAGCGCCTCGCCTTCATTGCCTGCGAAGGCAACCATAAGCTCCTGGTGCTCGACATGCGCACGCGCAAGGTCACCCAGGGGCGTTCAGCGTTGCCGATAGTGGTGTCGCACCGCTCGGTGCGGCGCTCGTGGGCCCGAACGCTCACGTGGTCGAGGTGGATCCGGCCTCGCACCGGGTGGTTTTCCCCCTCGAGGACGTGCAAGGCCGTCCCGTATTGCGGATCATGCGTCCGTCGCTGACGCAGCCGAACTGATCACGCATGACTCTCGAGCGACCCCTCCTGCCGTCGAGCATCTCGCGACGACGCTTCGTGCAGGGCGTCGTCGGCGGCGCGGCACTGCTCGCGGCCGGACGCGGCAGCTCGGCGGACACGCTGGCCGGTCCCGATAGCCCGGTACTCACTGGCCCCGAGTTCGATCTGACGATCGCGGAGATCGCGGTGGACTACACCGGCCGCAAGCGCATGGCCACCGCGGTGAACGGCAGGGTGCCGGGGCCGCTGCTGCGCATGCGGCAGGGAGACACGGTTACGCTGCGGGTCACCAATCGACTGCGCGTGAGGAGCTCCATACATTGGCACGGCCTGCTGCTACCGGCGGACATGGATGGCGTACCCGGGCTGAGCTTTGCCGGCATCGAGCCGGGCAGCACGTTCGTTTACCGGTTCACGGTGGGACAGTCCGGTACTTACTGGTACCACTCGCATTCGCGCTTCCAGGAGCAGACCGGACTTTATGGACCCATCGTCATCGAGCCCCGCGACCTCGAGCGTCAGCGCAGCGAGCGCGAGCATGTCGTGCTGCTTTCGGACTGGAGCGACGCCGATCCGGAATGGCTGTACGCCACGCTCAAACGGCAAAGCGATTATTTCAATTTCGGCAAGCGCACCTTCGCTGATCTGCTGGCCGATGCACGCGCGCGCGGGATGGCCGAGACACTCGCGGACCGTAGCATGTGGGGAAGGATGCGCATGGACCCCACTGATCTCGCCGACGTGGGTGGCGCAGCCTACACCTACCTCCTCAACGGACTGACGCCCGCGGAAAATTGGACCGGCGTCTTCCGGCGCGGTGAGCGGGTGCGGCTGCGCTTCATCAACGGCTCCGCGATGAGCTTCTTCGATGTACGGATACCGGGCCTCGCAATGACCGTGGTCGCTGCCGACGGCCAGGAGGTCGAGCCGGTGACCGTGGAGGAGTTTCGTCTCGGCACGGCCGAGGTGCTCGATGTCATCGTCGCGCCGAGCATCGAGCAGGCCTACACGATTTTTGCGCAGTCGATGGACCGCTCCGGCTATGCCCGGGGTACGCTCGCGCCGCGGCCGGGCATGACGGGCGAGCTGCCGCCCCTCGAGCCGCGCGCGCTGCTCACGATGCACGACGTCGGGATGCACCCCATGGCGGGGGAGTCCGGGCAGCACGCCTCAGCGGAGGCTGCAGATTTCGGCGCGGGCGTGGACATGGTCGCGGCGCACACCGCGCCGCGTCTGGATGATCCCGGTCCCGGACTGCGCGGCAACGGCCGGCGCGTGCTCACCTATGCCGACCTCCACACCCGCGGTGGCCCGCTCGACCCACGAGAGCCGGGACGGGAGATCGAGCTGCATCTCACCGGTCACATGGAGCGCTTCATGTGGTCGTTCAACGGGCAGAAATTCTCGGAAGCGCCGCCGCTCGAGTTCGCGCTCGCAGAACGTCTGCGCATCGTGCTGGTGAACGACTCGATGATGACTCATCCCATCCACCTGCACGGGATGTGGAGTGAGGTCGAGGGGGAGGCGGGGGAATTTCTCGTGCGCAAGCATACCGTCAGCGTGCAGCCTGCCCAGCGGCTGACGTATCTCGTCACTGCCAGCGCGCGCGGCCGCTGGGCTTATCACTGTCACCTTCTTTACCACATGGAGGCCGGGATGTTTCGTGAGGTGGTGGTGGGCTCCGCCGCCCGGGGCGCCGGCGGAGGGGGTGCATGATCTCAGGCGCGGCACGCAGGATGCTGTGCCTCGCCTGTCTCCTCGGCGCCGGCGCCGCAGCTGCGCAGGAGCCGCTCCCACCCGAACCGATCCCTCAGCGGGAGATGGCGCGGATGATGGAGATGGACGACACCGCGGCGGTCGGCAAACTCCTCTTCAATCAGCTCGAGTGGCGCGATGGACAGGGGAGCGAGGGCCCCGCGTGGGACGTCCAGGGTTGGTATGGCTCCGATTACAACAAGCTGTGGCTCAAGACCGAAGGTGTACGGCTCGACAGCACCACCCGCGATGCCCGCGCCGAGCTGCTCTGGGATCGCATCTTCAGCCGCTGGTGGAGCAGCCAGGCGGGTATCCGCCACGACTTCGGCGACGGGCCGGCGCGGAACTGGCTGGCGCTCGGAGTCGCAGGGCTCGCGCCCTACTTCGTCCACATCGAGGCCACCGCCTATGTGGGCGATGCGGGCCGCACCGCTGGTCGGCTGCGCGCGGACTACGAGATACTGTTCACGCAGCGGACCATTCTGCAACCGGAGTTCGAGCTCAACGCTTACGGCAAGGACGACCCGGAAAGGCACATCGGCGCGGGCCTCGCCGACGTGCAGCTCGGGCTGCGGGTGCGTTACGAGATCCGTCGCGAGCTGGCGCCCTACCTCGGGGTCGCCTGGCTGCATACTATCGGCAAGACGGCGGATATGGTTCGCGCCGCCGGCGAGGAGACGAGCGTCGTGCAGTTCGTCGCGGGCATCCGGTTCTGGCTATGACCAAAGGGTCCTGGCTCGCCGCGGGCGCGCTGTGTCTCGCCTCGATCGCCGCGTGGCCGCACGCGCATCTCACGGGCTCGGAGCCGCCCGAGGGAAGCACGGGCAAGCCGCCCGTGCAGATCGTATTGAGCTTCTCCGAGTCCGCCCGCCTGACGATGCTGACATTGCAACGCGACGGCGCGCAGCCGCAGCAGCTCGCCCTTCCGGGGGCCGTCGGAGCGCGCCTGGCAATCGCCATGCCCCCTCTGCCCGCCGGCCGTTACACGCTCGAATGGCGAGCCCTGGGGAGCGATGGTCACGTGACCTCGGGCGCGCTGCACTTCGCCGTAGCCCCTGCGCCGCAAGGCCGCCTCTGAAGCATGCTGGTCGACATCCTCTCGGTGAGCGCCCGTGCACTCGGCTTCGTGGCGCTTTTCCAGGCCGCAGGTATCGTCGTGTTCCTTGCGCTTCATGAGCAGCAGCTGCCGGCCACGCGTCCGCTGTTGCGGCGGCTCGGGATCGCAGCGGCCCTGGTGGCGGTCGTACTGTTGATGGCAGAGTTCCTGCTCGAGCCGGCCCGCATGCGCGGCGAGCTCTCAGGCGCGCTGGATCCGGCGCTGCGGCGGATACTCATCCATTCGGCCACGGGCGTCGCCCTCTCCTGGCAGATGCTCGGGCTGTTGCTGATGATCATCGCTCTGCGCGTCGGGCGCGCCGCCGGCACCGTGGCCGGCGTAGTCGGCGTCGTTGTTCTGCTCGCCGCCTTCACATTCGTCGGACATACCTCGAGCAGCGGGGCGCGATGGGTGCTGAGCCCGGTGCTGCTCCTCCACCTCTGGGTGGTGACCTTCTGGTTCGGTGCGTTGCTGCCGCTCTACCTCATGAGCTCCCGCGAGAGCGCGGCAACTTCTGCGCACGTCGTGGCGCAATTCTCCGCGCAAGCGATCGGGCTCGTGCCGCTCCTGCTCCTCGCAGGGGCTACCCTCGCCGCGGGCCTCCTGCCGGGTCTGGCAGCGTTCCGCACCTCGTATGGCGAGCTGCTGATGGTGAAGCTCGGCGGCTTCTGTGCGTTGCTGCTGCTCGCAGCATCGAACCGGTGGCGATGGGGGCCGGCGCTTCGCACCGGGCAGCCGCAGGCGGGACGCCGCTTCCGCTACGCGCTGACGGCGGAGTATCTGCTCATCGTCGGAGTCCTGTGCGTGACCGCCGTCATGACAAGCTTCTACTCCCCTGAAAGCTGACCCGCCCGACGGTAGCAGCGCTACGAGGCCCTGGTGGAACGTACGTATAGACACGGATAGATACTCCGAGCGCCCTGCATCTAGCGTAAGAGGTGCCCGTCGATCCATGCTGCCGAGCCGATCGACGCCTGGGGAGTGAACGAATGCGGCCGGTGGTGTTCGCCGATCGTGCGGCGGCGGGTGAGGCGCTCGCGGCAATGATGCAGCAGCGCAAGCTGCCACCGCCGCTTCTCATATTGGGATTGCCGCGCGGCGGGGTGCCGGTCGCGCACGAGATCGCCTGCCGCCTCGACGCGCCACTCGATGTCATGCTGGTTCGCAAGATCGGCATGCCGGGACAACCGGAGCTCGCCATGGGCGCCGTCGCCCCGGGCGGCATCGTGGTGCGCGACGCCTCGCTCGAGCGGATGTTCCCCGACATCGGGCCCGATTTCGAGCGCGTCGCAGCGCAGGAGCGGCTCGAGCTGGCGCGACGCGAGCAGGTCTACCGCGCCGGTCTCGCGCCGCTCGCGCTGCAGGGCAAGACCGTGGTGCTCGTCGATGACGGACTCGCGACCGGCGCGACCATGCTCGCGGCAGTGCGCGCGGCTCGCGCCGGCGGCGCCGCCCGCATCGTCGTTGCCGCCCCGGTGGCCTCGCCGCAGGCGGCACGCCTCGTGGGCGAGGAAGCGGACGAGCTCGTCATTCTCGAGACTCCCGAGATGCTGTTCGCCATCGGCGAATGGTACGAGCGGTTCGAGCAGCTCGACGACGCCGAGGTCTGCGAGTTGCTGGCCCGGCACCGCGATGCCCGGGCGAGTCACGCACGGGGAGCCTCCTCATGAGCGGAAAGATCAGCCGCTGGCGGACGCGCGGCGTCAGGATCATCGGGCCCGACGAGCTCGATGACAACACCCCGCAGACACCCGGCATGTTCCGGCGCGCCGCGGTGACTACGCAGAGTACGGGTGCGATGAAGCTCTGGGCCGGCACGGTGACCATCAACCCGAAGGCGAAGACCGGGCCGCATCACCACGGCGACCTGGAGAGCGTCATCTACGTGGTGCGCGGCGCTGCGCGCATGCGCTGGGGCGAGCGGCTGGAGTTCGTCGCGGAAGCGCACGCGGGCGACTTCATCTACGTTCCGCCCTACGTTCCGCATCAGGAGATCAATGCGAGTGACGAGCTCGAGCTCCACTGCGTGCTGGCCCGCAGTGGTCAGCAGGGACTGGTGGTCAACCTCGACATCACCCCGGTCGAGCTGCCGGAGCTCGTGCACTGGATCGACGATCTGCACAAATGAAGGCGCATGCGAGCCGCGCGCCCTCGAGCGCGCGGCGCCGCGGGCGAGGGCCGCGCCTCACTCCGCCGGCACGGTCCGATCGCGCGCCCATTCGCGCAGCGCCGCCACGGTCTCCGACATGACCACGGCCAGCGGGCGTGTCGCCGCAATCTCGGACTGCAGCAGCTGCGCATCGGGCTGGGTGTGCTTGGCGTGGGCGCTGTAGAGCGTGGCGACGATCGCCTGCTCGATCTCGGCACCCGAGAATCCCTCGCAGGCGCGCGCGAGCAGGCCGAGCGCCCCCTCACCGAGCGCGATGCCGCGCCGCGCCGCCTGGATGCGCAGGATCTCGGTGCGCGTATTGAGGTTCGGCAGATCGACGAAGAAGATCTCATCGAACCTGCCCTTGCGGATCAGCTCCGGCGGCAGCGCGCTGATGTCGTTGGCGGTCGCGACGACGAACACCCGGCTGTTCTTCTCCGCCAGCCAGGTGAGAAACGCCCCGAGCACGCGTCGGGTCGCGCCGCCATCGGCGTCGCCCGCGGCGAAGCCCTTCTCGATCTCATCGATCCACAGCACGCAGGGCGCGAGCACATCGGCCGAGGCCAGCGACTCACGCAGATGGCGCTCGGACTCGCCGACGTACTTGTCGTACAACGCCGAGCAGTCGAGCCGCAGCAGCGGAATGCCGAAGATGCCTGCGCAGGCGCGCGCCGCCAGGCTCTTGCCGCAACCCTGCACCCCGAGCAACAGCACCCCTTTCGGCGCATCGAGCTCGGGCGCCGAGCCGTCGAACGCCGCCCGGCGCTTCTGCAGCCACGCCTTGAGATTCACGAGGCCGCCGACATCGCTCAGTTGCGCAGTATCGGGCTCGTAGCGCAACACGCCGCCGCGATTGAGCATGTCGTACTTGGCGCGCATCACCATCGGCACGTCCGAGAGCGCGATGGCACCGTGCTCGTAGATCGCCTTGCGGGCGAGGCGCTGCGTGTCGGCCGCGGAGAGGCCGCTCATGTTCTCGACCAGCAGCTCGAGGGCACGCGCGTCGATGCGCACGGCCTGGCGCGGATTGGCGCGCATCCACTGCCGCGCCACCTCCTCCACGAGCTGGCGCCGCTCGTTACGGTCCGGCAGTGCGAGCACCACGCGCGCCGTGAGATGCTCGAGCTCGTGCGGGATCGCGATCTCGTAACCGATCAGCACCACCGTGCGCGCGCAGCGGTCGTAGTCCTGCGCGATGTCCTTCAGCAGCCGCACGATGGTCGGATCGCTGAGGTAGGGATGGAAGTCGAGCAGCGCGTACGCCCCGGCGAGCGGCGTCGCGCGGATGTGCTTGAGCACATCGGCCGGCTGCGCCAGCATGCGCTGCGGCGGCCCGACCTGCACGTCGAGCCGCTTCAGCCCATCGGTCACGGTCCATTGAAAGAGCGGCAGGCCGCCACGCACCGGCGGCGTCGCTGCGCTCGCCGGTGCGGGCGCACTCTGCGCCGCGCAGGCACCCGCCAGTGAGGTGAGGACGCGCGCCTCATCGCGCGACTCGACGACAACGATCGGCACGCGCGAGCGGAGCAGAACCTCCAGATCGTTGCTGGGCATGGCGCGGGCGAGCTTAGCAGACTCATCCGGAGGGGATGGTGTGACTCACTCCGCGGTAGATGAACAGCGCACCCAGCACCAGGAACACCGCGCTCGCCAGGCGGTGCAGCGCCTTCAGTGGCAGCCGCTCCGAGAACGCCTTGCCGAGAAAGACCACCGGCGCGTTGGCGAGCACCATGCCGGCGGTGGTGCCGGCGACCACGGCGCCGAGACTGGCATAGGCCGCCGCGAGCGCAACGGTGGCGATCTGTGTCTTGTCGCCGATCTCGGCGATGAAGAAGGCAACCACCGTCGCAACGAACGCGCCGGCGGATCGGCTGCGGCCGCCCTCCGCCAGCGTGTCTGGCCGGAGAGCCCACAGCGCCATGGCGATCATGCTGACGCCGACGGCGACATCGAGCGTCGCCGAGGTCAGAAACCTGCCGATGCGCAGCCCGATCAGACCCGCCAGCAGGTGGTTGGCGAGCGTGGCGCACAGCACTCCGGCCAGTATCTGCCAGGGCCTGCGGTAGTGCGCCGCGAGCATCAGGGACAGCAGCTGCGTGCGATCGCCCATCTCGGCGATCGCCACGGTGGAGAGCGACACCAGGAACGATTCCATCAGCGGACCGTCCGGCTCGCGGCGGCGCAGGACGGTGCGCAGCTCAACTGCCTGCGCCGCGGATACGCGCCACCAGCGAGGATGTCGATTTGTCCGGCGTCAGCGGCACGATCACCACGCGCCCGCCGCCAGCCTCCACCAGCTCGCGGCCCACGACCTCGGAGGGCTGGTAGTCCCCGCCCTTCACGAGCACATCCGGCCTGACCGCGCGCAAGACCTCGAGCGGCGTGTCCTCATCGAACACGGTCACCGCGTCGACGAAGGCGAGCGCCGCGAGCAGCGCCGCCCGCTCGGCCTGCGGCACCAGCGGTCGCTCCGGTCCCTTCAGCCGCCGCACCGAGGCGTCGCTGTTGATCGCCAGCACCAGCACCTCGCCGAGCTTCGCCGCATGACTCAGCAGCGACAGATGACCGGCATGCAGGAGGTCGAAGCAGCCGTTGCTGAACACGATCCGTTTGCCCTCGGCGCGCCAGGTAGCGGCGCGGGCTGCCAGCTCGTGCCGTGACAGGAGCTTGCCGTCGGGGTGCGCGGCCAGTGCATCGCGGATGCTGGCCGCCGACACGGCCACGGCTCCCACCTGACAGACCGAGACCCCGGCGGCGGCGTTGGCGAGCTGTGCGGCTTCGAGCAACGGTGCACGCGCCCCGAGCGCCAGCGCCAGGACCGCGATCGCGGTGTCGCCCGCGCCCGTCACGTCATACACCTCGTGCCGCATGGCGGGCACCGCCACCTCCGGGCCCGTCGCCGGCACGACCAGCATGCCGTGGCTGCCGAGTGTCACCACGATCGACCCGACGCCCGCACCGGCCATCAGAGTGCGCGCCGCGACCGCGATCGCCGTGGTGTCCTCGACCGGCAGCCGCTGCCCGCAGGCGAGCTCGAGCTCGTGGAGATTGGGGGTCAGGGTGGTCGCACCGCGATAGCGGCTGAAGTCGCGGTGCTTCGGATCGACGACCACCGGAGCCCCACCGTGGCTGCGCATGACGGCGCTCAGCATCTCGGGCGTCAGCACGCCCTTGGCATAGTCGCTGAGGATGATGGCATCAGCCGGCCGTCCCGCCGCGAGCCTGCCGAGAAGCTGCAGTGACACCTCGGCGCTGCACGGGCTGATGTCCTCCCAGTCGAGACGCAGCAGCTGCTGGCTGTGGCTGACGACGCGGAGCTTGCGCGTCGTGTGCCGGCCCGGCAGCTTCGCCACCGCCGTAGTGTCGATGCCCTCGCGCGCACACAGCGCCAGCAGCTGCTCACCGGCAGCGTCCTCGCCGCAGATGCCGGCGACGCTGACCCGCGCGCCGAGAGTCGCGATCTGTCGCGCGACGTTGGCGGCCCCGCCCAACCGATGCTCGTTCGCCTGCGCGCGAACCACCGGAACCGGCGCCTCGGGAGAGATGCGCTCCACCGCGCCGGTGACGTATTCATCGAGCATCAGATCGCCGATCACCCACACGTGGCGATCGGCGAAGCGATCGGGGAGCGCGATCAACGCTTCGATGTCTCCGGGGTCGCTCATCGGCCTTGCTGCGATTGGATCAGCTCATCGAGTCGCTCGCAGATCACGTGGATGCAGAGCGCGTGTACCTCCTGGATCCGGGCCACGGTGCCCGAGGGTGCCCTGATGAGCAGCTCCGTCTCCGCCGCGAGCTCGCCGCCGCGCGCGCCGGTCATCGCAACCACCGTGCAGCCGAGGCCCCGCGCGGTCTTGACGGCCTGCAGCACGTTCGGTGAGTTGCCGCTCGTGCTGATCGCGAAGAGCAGATCGCCGCTGCGCGCCAGTGCCTCGACCTGCCGGGCAAAGACGCGCTCGAAACCGTAGTCGTTGCCGAGCGCCGTGAGGGTCGCCGCGTCGGCCGTCAGCGTCAGCGCCGGCAATGCCCGACGCTCCTCGCGGAAACGGCCCACGAGCTCCGCAACCAGATGCTGCGCGTCGGCGGCGCTGCCGCCGTTGCCGCAAGCGAGGATCTTGCCACCCGAGCGCAGGCACGCGTGCACGGCGTCCACGATGCGCTCGAGCATCGGTGGCAGCTCGAGTGCGGCGCGCGCGGCGACCGCCGAATGATCGGCGAAAATCTCATGTATGGTCATGGCTCACCCCGACGATCGCGCGCGCCAGCTGCAGCAGGTCATCGTAAGCCGCTATGCCGGCATCGTGCATCAGTTGCTCCGTGCGCCGACCCTTGCCCGTGCGAACCAGCGCCGCGGCCACTCCCGCACGGCGCGCAGCTTCGAGATCGCGCTGGTCATCGCCCACCACCAGCGTCTCGCCGCGCGCAATGCCGGACGCTGCCACGGCCGCCTCGATCAGGCCCGGCGCGGGCTTGCGGCAGGAGCATTGCTCCGCCGGTGCATGCGGACAGTAGACTATCGCAGCGAGCGTCGCGCCAGCGGCGCTGGCTTCCGTCTGCATGCGCTCGTGCACGGCGGTGAGCTGCGCGAGGCTCATGACACCGCGTCCGACGCCCGCCTGGTTGGTGGCCACCGAGAGTCGCACCCCGCCACGCTGCAACAGCGCGAGCGCCTCGAGTGCGCCGGGCAGCCAGCGGAACTCTGCGGGCTCGCGTACGTAGCTGCCGGGTGGCGCATCGTAGTTCAATACCCCGTCCCGATCGAGGATCAGATGTCGCACGCTCACAGGTAGGGATCGGATTGTGACAGGTAACGCTGCACGTAGTCCGCCACCCCATCCTCGAGCGACGTGAAAGGCTCGGCGTAGCCGACCGCGCGCAGGCGCTCCATGCGCGCCTCGGTGAAATACTGGTAGTGCGCCCGTACGGCCTCCGGGGTGTCGATGTACTCGATGCGCGGCGGCCGGCGCAGCGCCGCAAACAGCGCCTGCGCGAGCTCCGCGAAGCTGCGCGCGCGGCCGGTGCCGAGATTGTAAAGACCATTCACATCCGGATGCGCGAGCAGCCACTGCACGACCCGCACACAGTCGCGCACGTAGATGAAGTCGCGCTTCTGCCCGCCATCGGGCACATCGGCCCGATGCGAGCGGAACAGCGTCACCGCGCGGTCCCCCGCCGCGAGCGGATATTTCTGTGCCACCACGCTGCGCATCGTGCCTTTGTGGTACTCGTTGGGTCCGTAGACGTTGAAGAACTTCAGCCCTGCCCACTGCCGCGGAGCAGCGCTTCCCGCCTCGAGCGCCTGCATCACCCAACGGTCGAACAGCTGCTTGCTCCAGCCGTAGGGGTTGAGCGGACGCAGCAGCGGCAGCCGTCGGGGATCATCATCGAAACCCTGTTCCCCCGCACCGTAGGTGGCGGCGGATGAGGCGTATATGAAACGCTTGCCCTCGCGCGCGCACCAGCGCCACAGGAGCTGTGAGAGGCGCAGGTTCACCTCCAGGATGAGGTCGACGTTGCGCTCGGTGGTGGAAGAAATCGCGCCCATGTGCACGATCGCCGCGAGCGCGGTGGCGTTCGCGCTGAGCCACTCGGGCAATGCTTCGGGACTCACGAGGTCGGCCAGCGCGGCGTGCCCGAGGTTGCGCCACTTCTCGCTCTCCCGCAGCCGATCACAGGCCGCGACGCGCTCGCCGCTTGCCGCGAGTGCGGCGACGATGTTCGAGCCGATGAAGCCGGCCCCTCCGGTCACGAGGATCATGCCCGCAACGATACCGCGTGGCGGCGAAGCCGCCCATAGCGGCGCTGCGAGCGCACGCCGTTTGACGCCCGACGCGGATTCAGGCGAGCGGGCACCCCCAGGGCTCAGGCGGCGCCGGCGCGGCGCCGCTGCCGAGCCGCGACCGCGCCCGGGAGCGCGTTGGGTCGCTCGATGAAGGGGCTCTGCGCGAGCGCTTGCAATGAGCCGGCCGCGGCAAACAGGAACCCCTGGCCGGTGGTGCAGCCGAGCGCGAGCAGTGCTCCCACCTGGCCTTCGAGCTCGATGCCTTCGGCGATCGTCTCGAGGCCCAGTGTGTCGCCGAGCATGATCACCGCGCGCGCCAGCTCCGGGCCGTTGTCCGAGTTGGTGATACGGCTGACGAAGGAGCGGTCGATCTTGAGTATGTCGATCGGAAAGCGGTGCAGGTAGGAGAGCGAGGAGTAGCCGGTGCCGAAGTCATCGATCGCGAGCCGCACCCCGAGCGCCTTCACCTGGTGGAAGCGCTCGAGATTGGCATCGGTGTTGTACATCGTGGTGCTTTCGGTGAGCTCGACCACCAGATTGTGCGGCTCGAGCCCGGAGTCCTGCAGTGCCACGGCGATGTCCTGAACGAGGGCGCCGTGCTGCAGGTGACGCGCGGAGATGTTCACCGCGAGGCGCAAGCCGCTGCCGGCGCCCACGGCGCTGCGCCAGGCGCAGAACTCCACGCAGGCGCGTCGCAGCACCCAGTGGCCGAGCTTGCCGATCTGGCCACATTCCTCGAGCACCTGGATGAAGCGCGCCGGCATCAGGACGCCGGCATCCGGATGCCGCCAGCGCACCAGCGCCTCGACGCCGATGAGGCTGCGGGTGCGCAGATCGACGATCGGCTGATACTCGAGGAAGAACTCCTCCTGCGCGAGCGCACGGCCGAAGTCCGCCTCCAGGCGCAGCCGCTCCTGCAGCATGTCCTGCATCTGCGCCTGAAAGCTGACGTGACGGTTCTTGCCGGCCGACTTGGCGTGATACATGGCGATGTCGGCGTTGCTCAGCAGCGTGTCGGTGCCGGTATCGGCCGATGACAGCGCGACGCCGATGCTCGCGGTGATGTGCACCTCGATGCCATTGAGCGTGAAAGGCAGTGCGATCGTATCGTTCAGCGCATTGGCGAGCCGCTCCGCATCGCGCTGCGAGGTCATCCCTTCCACCAGCACCGCGAACTCATCCCCGCCGAGCCGCGCGACGGTATCGGAGCTGCGGGTGGTCTTGACGATGCGCTGCGCGACCGTCTGCAGCAGCCGGTCGCCCGCGTCATGACCGAGCGAGTCGTTGATGTTCTTGAAGTTGTCGAGATCGAGGAACATGACCGCGACGGAGCTGCGACCGCGGTGCGCGAGCGCGAGCGCGTGCTGCACCCGGTCGCGGAACAGGTTGCGGTTCGCGAGCAGCGTGAGCGGATCATGGAACGCCAGCTGCCGCAGCTGCTCTTCCAGCGCCTTGCGCTCGCTGATGTCCCGGAAGTTGAGCGCCAGACCCTGCACGGCCGGGTCCTGCGTGAGATTGCTGCCGACGCTCTCGAGCACGCAGCGCTGCGCAGCGCGCTCGAGACGCAGCTCGACCGGCCCGACGGTGCCGGCAGGGGTGGCCGCGACCTCGGCGAGGAACATGCGCAGCTTCTCGGCATCCTCACCCGACCAGAGCTCGGTGAGGCTCTTGCCGAGGATGAGCTCGGGCTTCAGTCCCAGCGTGCGCTCGGCCGCCGGCGAGGCGAACCGCAGCGTGCCATCCGCACCCACGATCATGATCACATCGGTCGCATTGGCGATGAGCGAGGCATAGCGGTCCTCGACCAGCCGCACCGCCTGCCGCTCGCGCACCAGCGCCGTCCCGCGCCACGCCACGCTCTGACGCACCATGAAAAGCAGCATCAGCGCGAACACGATCATGGTCATCACGGTCGCCGGCCCGGCGATGTCGCCGTGCGCGAGGTATACCAGCACCAGGAAGGAGGCCAGCATGGCCGCGTGCGGCAGTGAGCGCGCGACCGCATCCGCACGGGGCGACGAGCCCCGCGCCGGCGCGGACATGGCCTGCATCTGCTCGCGACCGGCGGCGGCGAGTGGCACGTAGCACACCAGGTACAGCACGTCCTGGAAGCCGCCCGGCAGGTAATAGCCGCGCACCTTGGCGAGCGACCAGAAGATATCGGCGAGGAAGGTGGCGGCGAAGCCGCTCATGATGAGCGCCGGCACGCGTCGGCCACCGGCTGGGCCGGTACTCGTGATCAGCAATACGCCGAGCACCAGCAGCAGCAGGCAGTCGAGACCCAGGTAGGCGACACTCAGTGCCTGCTTGAGAAGGTCCACGCCGGCGCCGCCCGCCGCGGGGCGAATGACCAGGAACCAGAAGAACGCCCCGAAGCCGACCACGAAGATGCTCGCATCGAGTGTCAGCTGCACCCACGCGACGCGCACGGCGTAGGCGCGGATGAGGGCGAGCGCCGCCAGCGCGAGCACCGGGTAGAAGGCGCAGTAGAAGAAATCCGCGGGTCCGGGGAACGGATCGTGATCCTGGAGCCAGGAGCCGACACCGATGAGGGCACCGATGAAGTACAGCGCCTGCGCCACGGCGAGCGCAATCCAGGCACTGCGCAGCGCGCCGCGTGGACTATGGCGGGCCGTAACGGCGCCGACGGTGATGCTGGCGAGCGCCGCGGGCAGATCCGACAACAGCCCGACGTAATGCGTGACCCGCGGTCCGCCGAAACCGCACAACATCCAGAGCGTGATGGCGCCGACGTAGACGACGAGCGCCATGAACAGGCCGTCGACCCAGCGCGGCGCGGCTGCCGGTGCGAGCCCTGGCGCCGGCAGCGGGCCTGACTCCCGGTGCGATTGTTGTTGTCGCCGAGTGCGGCGGGTCATAGGCTCGAACACGCGCTTTGGATCGGTGCCGAAGCGATCAATTTGACGCCAAAGCCCGCGGCCGGCCAGCGCGACGTGCGCCAGCGTGACGCAGTTCTCGCAGCGGCTGCCCGAAGTGTGCGCTGTCGCGGATCTGCGCTGCGCCCTGCCGCGCCCCCGGTTGGCAGGCGTCCCCAGCGCGGGCAAGCTACCCGCCTTCGTCCCCGGGCCCCGAGTCCCCGCAGCGCCGAACGATGTCATTGCTACGCGGATTACTCGATCGTCTACTGCTGCTCTGCGCGGTGGTCGCCGGCGGCCTCGTGCCGGGCTTCATCGCTCAGTACCGCCAGCGCCTCGGCGGCCGCCTCGATCAGGCGCGGCTCGATCTCGCGCCGTGGCGGCAGCTGGCGCAGCAGTATTACCAGGATGACATCCAGCGCCTGATCGCGAACCATCTCGCGAGCAGCGATCCGGCGATTCGGGCCGAGGGTGCGATCATCCGCACGCTGGTGGCGACCGTCGAGCAGCTGCAAAGCGCCATGGACGCACTCCACGGGAGCCTGTTCCGACAGGCGGGATATCTGACGCTCCATGCCGATCCGGCGCTCGTGCGCGCGACGCTGCACGACTGGGTGCCCACCTTCGCGCTCTCGGCCGACGGCATCCTGTTCGCGCTCGTTTTTGCGCTCGTGGTTTGGCTGATGTTCCAGGCGGCATGGCAGGTTCTGGCCTGGCTCGGCTCCCGCCGCCGCGGGCTATACTCCCACGATGACAGACCTGCGCGTCGGCTTCATCGGGCTCGGTAACGTCGGCAGTCAACTCGCCGCCAACCTGCTGCGACACGGTGTCGACCTCACGGTGCGCGACATCGACCCGCAGCGTGTGGCGCCGCTGCTTGCGCGCGGTGCCCGCGAGGCCCCCTCCCCACGTGAGCTCGCTGCGGCGGTCGATGTCGTCATTACCTGCCTGCCCTCCCCCGCCATCTGCGCCGCGGTCCTGGAGGCATCGGATGGCGTGCTCGCCGGGCTCGCCTCCGGGGCGCTGTGGCTGGAGATGAGCACGACCGACGCCGCGGAGGTACGCCGCCTCGCCGCACGGGTCGAGGAGCGCGGCGCCACGGCACTCGACTGCCCGGTCTCGGGCGGCTGCCATCGCGCCGCCAGCGGCAATATCTCGATATTCGCCGGCGGGACGCGGGCTGCTTTCGAGCGCGCCCTGCCGGTGCTCGCCATCCTCGGCCAGCGCATCCTGCATACCGGGCCGCTCGGCTCCGCCTCGCAGCTGAAGGTGCTCACCAACTACCTGTGCACCGTGCACCTGGCAGCGCTCGCGGAAGCGTTGACCGTCGCCCGCGTTGCGGGTCTCGATCTCAACACCGCTTACGAGGCCATCCGTATCTCCTCCGGCAACTCCTTCGTCCACGAGACCGAGTCGCAGGTCATCCTGAACGGCAGCCGCGACATCAATTTCACCATGGACCTGGTCATCAAGGATGTGGGGCTGTTCGATGCGCTGGCGCGCGAGCTCGGAGTGCCGCTCGAGCTCTCGCCGCTGGTGCTCGCGATTTTCCGCGACGGCGCGCGCCGTTACGGCGGGCGCGAGCTTTCGCCCAACATCATCCGCCGGCTCGAGGAAGCCTGCGGCGTGCGGGTGCTCGGCAGCGGCTTCCCGGCACAGATGACCGATGAGGAGCCGAAGGTCCGCGGCTACGAGGTCGTGCCGCGCCGGGGCTGACGGCGGGCGCAGGCGGCTCGCACTTATAATGTTGACGTCATAATATAAAAGTCCGCCCGCCGCAGCAGGCCTGCAACCGCTCCATGGGAAACGGCACGTTCATCGAAACGCGCTCGATCGACTACGTGCCGCTCGCCGAGCGCCACGGCAAGGTCTGGCACCTCTGGCCCGTTTGGTTCTCGGGGGATGCCCACCTCGCCACCCTCGCCGTCGGTGTGCTCGGCATCAGCCTCGGTGGCAACGTTCTGTGGACCGCGATCGCGGTGGTGCTGGGGTGCCTGCTCGGCACTTTCTTCATGGCTTTTCACTCGACCCAGGGGCCGCAGCTCGGACTGCCGCAGATGATTCAGTCACGGCCGCAGTTCGGCTACACCGGCGCGCTGCTGGTGTGGGGCGTGGCACTGATCGCCTACATCGGCTACAACGCCTTCAACCAGGTGCTCGCGGCGCAGGCGATACATCAGCTCCTGCCCGCCATCCCCGCGACCTCGGTGGGCGCACAGGTCGCCTTCGCCGTGGTGGCGCTGGCGCTTGCCGTGGTGGGCTACGACAAGATCCACCTGGCGCAGCGCGGCTTCGCCTATCTCATGATCGTCATCCTCACCGTATTCTCGGTCGGCGCCCTGCTCCTGGTGCGCCTGCCACCGGCTCAATGGCAGCTGCAGGGCTTTCGCGCCGTGCCCTTCCTGGCGCAGCTGTTCGCCGCGGCCTCCTACCAGCTGTCGTGGTCGATCTACGTCTCCGATTACTCGCGCTACCTGCCGCGCGATGTCGGGGTGCGCGAGTCGTTCTGGTGGACCTATCTCGGGGCCTTCGTCGGCGGAGCCTGGATGATGCTGGTGGGCACGGTGGCCGCCGCTGCGGCGCCGAAGCTCGATGTGGCAGCAGCGATGCAGCACGCGGCGGATCTGGTGATCCCGGGGCTCGGCAGGCTGTTGCTGCTCGCCGCGCTCCTCGGTCTCATCACCATCTCCTCGCTGAACTTCTATGGCGCCTCACTCACGCTGCTGAGCGTCGCCGACACCCTCCGGCCGCTGCGCTGCACGGTCGGCAAGCGCCTCGCCAGCCTGTTCGTCGCATTCGCCGCGAGCTGCCTGATCGCGGTCAGCTCCTCGAGCGACTTCGCCAATCGGTTCGAAGACCTGCTGGCCATCCTGCTGTATCTGTTCACGCCCTGGACCGCCATCAACCTGGTGGACTTCTACTTCGTGCGCCGCGGCCACTACTCGATCCGCGAGATCTTCAATCCCGTCGGCCTCTACGGGCGCTGGAACTGGCGCGGACTGAGCGCCTATCTCGTCGGGTTCGCGGCGATGGTCCCCTTCTTCAGCACCACGCTCTACACCGGTGCGCTCGCACGTGCGCTCGGCGGTGCGGACATCGCCATGCTCGTCGGGCTGCCGGTATCGGCCGGGCTGTATCTCGCCCTGTGCCGCTCGCTCGACCTCGAGCGCGAGTGGCGGCGCGCCCGCGCGGCGGATGTGGGCCTCGATCCGCACGAGCCCGCCACTGCACGGCGCAACTGAGGCCCGGTAACATGCGCCCATGCCCAAGATAGTCGACCATGCCCAGCGCCGCGACGAGATCGCGCTCGTTGCCTGTCGGGTGGTGGCCGCACACGGCTTCGATCGCGCCAGCATGGTGCGCATCGCGAGCGAGGCCGGTTACACCACCGGCATGCTGGCGCACTATTTCGACAGCAAGCAGGAGATCATCATCGCTGCGTTGCGGCTCATCCTGCGGCGGATCGAGGAGCGACTGACGCGGCCCACCCACAGCGGGCGGCGACCCGACCTGCTCGAGCTGCTGCTCGAGGCGCTGCCGATCGATGCGCACCGCCACATCGAATGCGCTTTCTGGATCACTTTCTGGGGCCAGGTGAGCTCCGACAAGCGGCTGAAGCGCATCAACGCCTGGGTGCACCGTGAGTACATGCGCCTGTTCGAGCGCTGCCTCGATGTCGGCTGGGAGGAGTGGCGGGTGTGGCCGGCCGCGACGCGCGAGCAGGTGCTGCGCTCGCTCGTCACCTTCATCAACGGGCTCACTGCCAGCGCCGTGGCGAACCCGGGCGACTGGCCCCCGCCGAAGCAGACCGCGCAGCTGCGCCTGCAGCTGCAGCTGCTGCAGCGCTGGGCGGCCCGGCCGGGCCTCGCGTCGCGAGCGCTCGACGCAACGCAGGCCGCGGACGGCTAGCTCGAGCCGCGCAGGGCAACGTTGCCCGCTACTTCGCCGCGCTGCGGGTGGCGCCGAGCGGCAGCGTGTCGAGGGCGCGCATCTCGGCATCAGCAAGGGACTCCGGCCGGGTGAGGTAATCGAGCGCCATGTCGAAGGCGTCGTGGCCCCAGAAGAGCTCCGGGCCGATCACGAGCGTCGGCACACCGAACACGCCTTGCGCGGCCGCCCACTGCGTGTTCTCACGCAGGCGCTGCTTCAGCACGGGATCGGCGAGCGCGCCCTGCGGATCGCGGACCTCGAGTTGCGCCGCGAGATCTGCGATTACCGCCGCATCGCTGAGGTCCCGCCCATCGCGGAACGCGGCCTGCAGCACCGTACCGGCCGCGCGCACATCGCTGCCGGCAGCGATCACGAGTCGCAGTGCCGCGAGCGGGTTGAAGGGATGGGCAGGTGGCATCCTCAGCGGCAGCCCGAGGCGGCGGGCGCGCCAGAGCACGAACCGATAGGTGAACCGGCGCTTGGAGGGGATCTCCGCAGGTCCGCGTTGTCCGAATTGATCGAGGAGCGCGGCAAGCAGGACCGGCACGATGCGCAGCTCGACCTGCGGGGGGAGCTCCGCGAGCCGCGGCAATGCCAGGTAGGCGAACGGCGAGATGACATCGAACACCCACGACACCGGCACCCGCGCGACAGCCCCCGACATCGGCGTCACCCCTCCGACACGCGCACCACCAGCTTGCCGAAATTCTCCCCCTCGAGGAGACCCATGAGGCCGCGCGGCGCGCTCTCGAGTCCCTCGATCATCTGCTCGCGATAGCTCACGCGTCCCTCGCGCAACCAGCGCTGCATGTCCGCCTGGAACGCACCCGTGCGGCGGTAGTGGTCGAAGATGATGAAGCCCTGAATCCTGACACGCTGCCGCAGTACCGTGAGCAGCAGCTGCGGCGTCCGGTCGACGCCGGTCGGAAGCTTCGCCAGGTTATACCAGGAGATCAGGCCGCACAGCGGCACGCGCGCCCCGACGTTCAGCAGAGGTATGACCGCATAGAGCACTGCGCCGCCGACGCTCTCGAAATAGATGTCGATCCCCTTCGGACACGCAGCGGCCAGCTGCTGTGCCAGCTCCGGCGCGCGGTGATCCAGACACTCATCGAAGCCGAGTTGCTCGCGGGCATAGGCGCACTTCTGAGCGCTGCCGGCTATCCCGATGACCCGACAGCCTTTGATCTTGGCGATCTGGCCGACCACCGAGCCCACCGCACCGGTCGCTGCGGCCACCACCACCGTCTCTCCGGGCCGCGGTTCGCCGATGTCGAGCAGCCCCACGTAAGCGGTGAGACCCGGCATCCCCAGCACCCCCAGCGCGTACGAAGGCCGTGGGATGGCCGGATCGATCTTCACGAGGTCGCGGCCATCGGAAAGCCCGTAGTCCTGCCAGCCCACGTTCGCCACCACCAGCTCTCCGGGGCTGAAGCCGGCGACAGCGGAAGCTTCCACCACACTCACCGTCTGACCGGTCATGACGGCGCCGAGCGCGACCGGCGGAGCGTAGGAAGGACCTTCGTTCATGCGCCCGCGCATGTAAGGGTCGAGCGACAGGTATCGTGTTCGCAGCAGCACCTGACCGGGCCCGGCCGAGGGTACGGGCACCGTCTCCAGCCGGAAGTCCTCCGCCATGGGGGCACCCTGGGGGCGTCGTGCCAGTACGATGCGGCGGTTCATCGCATGAACTCCACGAGTACGCCGGGTGGGGCGGGCGAGCTCTGGTCGATGAAGAGGTCCCCGAGCAGTGTCCCGCCCGGCTCGACGCTGTAATGCTCGAAGTCGCGCACCCCCGCCTCGTACAGCACGGTGTCATCGATCAAGAACCGGCCGGTGCACTCGCGCGCGCTGCGGCTGAGGATCACGTGTGCCGCATCCGCGACGATCTCGGGCTTTCTCGAGCGACGCATCATCTGCGTGCCACCGAGCGCGAACTCCACCGCCGCCGTCGCAATGGTGGTGCGCGGCCAGAGTGCGTTGCAGGCAATGCCCGCGGCGCGATATTCCTCGGCGAGGCCGAGCATGCACAGTGACATCCCGTACTTCGAGAGCGAGTACGCCAGATGGCCCGCGAACCACTTCGGCCGCAGGTCGAGCGGCGGCGAGAGGGTGAGGATGTGCGGATTCTCCGCCTTCTGCAGGTAGGGCAGACAGGCGCGGGAGGTGAGGAAGGTGCCGCGGGTGTTGATCTGCTGGATGAGGTCGTAGCGGCGCATGTCGATCTGCTCGATCGAGGCGAGATTGATGGCCGAGGCGTTGTTGACACAGATGTCGATGCCGCCGAAGTGCTCGGCGCACTGGCGTACCGCGGCCACTACCGCGGACTCATCGCGTACGTCCACGATGAGTGGCAGCGCCCGGCCCCCCGCCTGCTCGATCTCCCTGGCCGCCGAATAGATGGTGCCCGGGAGCTTCGGATGGGGCTCGGCAGTCTTGGCAGCGATGGCGATGTTGGCGCCATCGCGTGCGGCGCGCAGCGCGATGGCGAGACCGATGCCGCGGCTGGCGCCCGTGATGAAAAGTGTTCGACCCGCGAGACTCACGCTGTCCTCCCCCGCTCATGCGCATCCTTGATGCGCATCCCTCATGCGCATCCTTCATGCGCATGCCTCGTGTTCATGCCAGTGTACCGCGCCTGCGCACGGCACCCTCCTCAGTCGCGGGGGTGAATGGGGGCTTTCAGCTCGATCCGATTGCCGTCCGGATCCTCGATATAGAAGGACCGGCCCTCCCCTTCCGCTCCGTACCTCGAGCCCGGCTCCCGGACCGCTACCCCGCGGGCGCTCAGCCAGCTGATCAGCGCCTGCTCATCGAAGGGGGCGATCACGAGGCAGAAGTGCTCGAGGTTGCGCCCGTCGCCCGGTGGCGCGCCGGCGCCGAGCGGCCCATCGAGCGAGACGAGATCGATCAGGCTCCTCCCGGCGCGGAGCTGCGTCAGACCGAGCGCCGGCTGCTCGCGCTCGAGGCGGCAGCCGAGCAGTCCGCAATAAAAAGCGAGTGAGCGCGGCGGGTCACGAACCCGCAGCACGATGTGGTCGATTCCCTGCAGGGTGAATGGATGCTCTGTAATCATGGCAACCACCGACTTGCGTGTCCTCGAAGCCAGGGTATAGCGTGCCATGCGCGGGCTGGACACAGGAGAGCGGCATGCGCTGGGACGATCTGCGCGAGAGCACCAACGTCGAGGACGTACGCGCGAGCACCGGCGGCGGCGCAGGCCTGAAGCTCGGGGTCGGCGGGACGTTGCTCGCACTGGCCGCCTCGTACTTTCTCGGCATCGACCCGCGCTTGCTCCTCGGACTGCTGAGTGCGGTACCGACCCAGCAATCGGCGCCCGCGGCGCACTATGGCACGCCCCAGGATGAGCAGGGCCGCTTCATCGCCGCGGTGCTCGGCGAGACCGAAGACACCTGGCACGCGATCTTCCAGGAGCGCGGCGCCGAGTACATCCCGCCGAAGCTCGTGCTCTATCGGGATGCGATGCCGACCGCGTGCGGTACCGGCCGCGCCGCGGCGGGCCCCTTCTATTGTCCTCTCGACCGGAAGGTCTATCTCGATCTGAGCTTCTTCCAGCAGCTCTCGGACGAGTTCCAGGCTCCCGGCCAGTTTGCCGAGGCGTATGTGCTCGCGCACGAGGTGGGGCACCACGTGCAGAACCTGCTCGGCATTGCCGACCGCGTGCGCGCGACACAGGAGCGCGCGCCCCAGGCCGAGGCCAATCGGCTTTCGGTGAAGCTCGAGCTGCAGGCCGACTGCTTCGCGGGTGTCTGGGCGCGGCACGCCGATGAGACCAAGCACATCCTCGAGCAGGGTGATGTCGAATCCGCTTTGCGAGCCGCGAGCGCGGTGGGCGATGACACCCTGCAGCGGCGCGCACAGGGCTACGTGGTGCCCGAGTCCTTCACCCACGGCAGCGCGGCCGAGCGTGTGGGCTGGTTCAAGCGCGGACTCTCGCAGGGCTCCATCGAGAGCTGCGATACGTTCTCGGCGCCGACCTGACGCCCGGGGTCGGTCACACCCGGGCCGCGGCGAGCGCTATTTCTTGGCAGCCGCCGACTCCATCTCGCGGACGCGGACCATCGCTTTGTCGGTGGCCGCCTTGGCGCAAGCTGCATCGGTCGGTGTTGCGTTCGGATACCGCTTGCCGAGGTCCTTGCACGCCTCCGTTGCGGCATCGCTGACGCGCTTCTCGAATTCGCGCGCTCCACTGGCCGACGCGAGATCTAAGCCGGCGGCACTGACGCCGTAACTGAGCGACACGTCGACAATCGGTATCCCGGTGGAGGTACGACCGGCACTCTTCTCGACGATTTTCGAGGTCGTCACCGTTACTTCCGGAACCGCCTGCGCGAATGCGCCGCCGACGACCGCCGAAGCCGTGATTGCTGCGAGGCCGGCGACGACATGGGCTTTTCTCATGATGGCACCCTCCGTTTTCCGTCGCGCGCGCCGCTCGCACGCGTCCGTTGCGACGCAGCTTAGACTCGTGCGCCGCCGGAACAATCCGGGGAAACCGAAGTACAGAGGCGTCTAGGACCTGCCCGAGTAGTTCGCGTCGAGGTAGTCGAGGATCTCCTTCGCCTCGTCATCCGTGATCGGCGCGCCGAACTTATCCCGCATCTTCTGGATGCTCTTCTGCCAGGCCGCTCGATTCATCGCCGGCGCGTTGCTGGGAATGTACTCGACGCTGTGGCAGATGAGGCAGCGGCCAACTGTCAGATCGTGCCCCGGTCCCGGGCGCAGCTCGATGATCTCCGCAGCGGCGGGTGCGCCGAGCGCGGCTGCGGCGTCGCTGGTGCCCACGCCGGCGAGCCCTGCCGGCGCCGCCGCAGCGAGGCCAAGAGCGGCCAGCTTCGTGGTCAAAGCGCGGTGGCGCAACATCAGCTCACCTCCACGGTGAGGGTCTGCACCCTGTTGTCGTGGTAGCCGGCGGGGTTCGGGGTAAGTTGATCCGGCTGGAACGAGCCGTTGCGGCTGCGCGCGCGCACGGCAATCTCGAGCGGACCCTTGCGGGAGGTATCGAGCGCAACCTCGAACTCGCGCCATGCGAAACGTCCGAGGTACGCCCCGAGGGTCGCCTCACGCCAGCTCCGGCGGCCATCGACCGAGACCTCCACCCTTGCGATGCCGAAGCCGCCATCCCAAGCCTTGCCGGCGAGGCGCGCGGGTTCGCCACGATGGAGCCGCGCCGCCGGGGCCGGGCTCGTGATGAGCGAGTTGACCAGCATTTCGGTGATTGGGGTGGTCTCGGAGTTCTCCTGGCTGGCGAAGCGCGCGGTCGAGAAGGCGCCGGTCGGGAGGCGGTAGGCCGACTTCATCCAGAAGCCATCGAAGGCCGTCGGTTGGATGCGTACCTCGGTGAGGTGCTTCACCCAGTAGGTGCCGGTCCACCCCGGCACGACGAGCCGGGCCGGAGCGCCGTTCCAATGCGGCAGCGGCTCGCCATTCATTTCCAGCGCGATGAGCGTCGTGTCATCGAGCGCACGCTCGATAGGAAGGCTCTTCAGGAAATCCGGCGTCGCGGCGAGCACCGGACCGTCCGCGCCGTTGAACACCACCTCGAGCGCATTGCCCGCCACGCCCACCTTGTGCAGCACATCGCGCAGCCGCACGCCGCTCCAGCGGGCATTGCCCATCGCTCCATTACGCCATTGCACGCCGGGCACGCGCGGTGAGAAAAGCCCGCGGCGGTTGCCCGAGCACTGGTTCACCGCGGTGATGGTGACCTGCTCGAAGCTGCCCTTCAGATCCGCGAGCGAGAGGGCCAGCTGCCCTTGCGCGCTCGGACCCCCGACCTGCAGCCGCCAGCTGCCGGCGTCGACGCGGGGGATGTTGGCGAGGTGATAGCGGACGAAGAACGCCGCGTTCGGCGTATAGCGCGGGACGAGGTCCGCGATCGGTGTCTCGAAATTCGGCGGTCGGAAGGCACGTTGAATGAGGGGCTTCTTCCCGGGAAGAGCCCGCAGCGGCGCATCCCCGGCCGGGCCCGGCCGGTCGGCGGCAGGGTCGGCCCCGGCCGGCGCGGCGAGCAATCCCGCCGCGCCGAGCAGCGCCTCACGTCGCGTCGACACCTGGCGCGCGCCCGCTGCAACCCGAGGCTCTAGGAGCAGCTCTTGCCATAGGCGGCGCGCGCCCCGGAGGCCTTGGCGGCGGCTTCGGTCATGTACTCACCCTGCTTGGTCTTTCCGTACCACTGGTCTCCCTGGCAGTGGTAGACCTTGCTCTCCGTGTTGACCCACACCTTCCCCGCACCGCCACCCGCTGCCGGTTGTGCGGGCGGAACATACTTCGGGCCCGATCCTGCCGGAGAGGGGGTCGCCGCGGTCGTAGCCGCACCGGCTGCTGCGCCGCCCGCTGCGGCCGCCGGAGCACTCGAGGTGCCGGCGCCGGAACCCGCAGTCGCCGACTTGTCGATGCCACCATGTCCGCTGCAGGCGCCACGGCCGCCGTGGGGTGAGGTGGTGCCGTCCTTGCACACCACGGGGGCTCCACTGCTGCTCTTGCCGCCGGTCGCGGCCGGTGCAGGAGCTGCAGCCGGCGCAGGAGCCGCGGCGGGGGCAGCGGCCGCGGCACTGGCCGGGGCCGTGGCACCGGCCGAGGCCGCCTTGTTCACGCCTCCATGACCGCTGCAAGCGCCACGGCCGCCGTGCGGCGAGGTCGTGCCATCGTTGCAGGTCACCGGATTGCTCGAGGTGGCCTGCGCGGATGAGGGTCCGGATGCGCCGAGCAGCGCCGCTGCGAGCACCGCACCCAGCGCGAGGCCTTTGAGGCTTCTTGTTAACACATTCATTGCAGCTCTCCTTCGAGCCGACCGCTTGGACAGGTGCGCGAGAATACTCCATTACCCGCTCGTGGCGGTAAGCCCGCCGGGACGGTGTACGATCGCCACGATGATCTCGCGATATTCGGGACTCCTGAGCTTTCTCATGCTGCTGTGCGCCGCGCCGGTGCGGGCCGACTGGATGGAGCGCACCGAAGCCATCATGGGGACGCGCTGCTACGTGGAGCTGTGGGCCGATGACTCCGAGGTGGGCAACGCGGCCATCGATGCGGTCATGGCGGAGCTGCGGCGCATCGATGACCTCATGAGCCATTACAAGCCCGAGAGTCAGCTGTCGCAGATCAACCAGTACGCCAACGAGCGCCCCGTGCAGGTCGACAAGGAGCTGTTCGACCTCATCAAGCTCTCCACACACTACTCGCAGATCACCGAGGGCGCCTTCGACATCACCTATGCGAGCGTCGGCTATCTCTACGACTACCGCAACCACATCCACCCGACCGAGGAGCAGATCCGCGCGACGCTGCCGGCCGTGAACTGGCGCAACATGCTGCTCGATGAGGAGCACCACAGCGTGCGCTTCGAGCACCCCGGCATGCGCATCGACCTCGGCGGCATCGGCAAGGGCTACGCTGTCGACCGCGGTATCGAGGTCCTCAAGGCGCGCGGCATCACGCGGGCGCTCGTGACCGCCGGGGGTGACAGCCGGATCATCGGCGATCGCATGGGCCGGCCCTGGCTGGTCGCCATCCGCCATCCCGACAACCCCAATAAGGTGGTGACCCGCATCCCGCTATCCGATTCGGCGGTGTCCACCTCGGGCGATTACGAGCGCTTCTTCGATGAAGACGGCGTGCGCTACCACCACATCATCGATCCGCGCACCGGGCACTCGGCCAGCAAGGTCCGCAGCGCCACGATCCTCGCACGGACCGCCACGCAGACCGACGGGATGTCGAAAACGGCTTTCGTGCTCGGCCCCGAGAAAGCACTCGAGATCATCAACCGCATGCCCGAGTACGATGCGGTCTTCGTGCTGCCGGATGGCCGGGTGCTGTACTCGAACGGACTGCGACCGCCGGCGCCTCGCCCACCCGGCGCAGCGCCCGCGGCTACTGCCGGCTCGGCTCGACCCTGAGCAGCGCGTCCACCTCGGCCTCCGCCGCGAGCCAATCGTCAGTCTCGTGTCCGGGGGCGAAGCCGCGACGCTCCGCCCGCAGATAAGCGGCTTCGGCGATGAGCGCGTGGCGCGCTTCGGGCGTGAGCCGGGCGGATGAGGAGGGAGCGGAGTCCGATTTCCTCGAGCGCGCCGGGCGGCGCGCCTTGCTGTCCGGCGCGGGACCGGGATCGGGACTGACAGTATCCAACGAGCGGCGACTGGCCATCGATTCCTCCTTGCAAGCGTAGCGCGCACTTTGCACGCCCCACGAGGCTCGCTGCAAGCGTCCGCGGTGCCCGCATTGTCCGCGCAGAGTGTCCGGGCGCTGTCCGCTCGTCCGGGGCCGGACACTTGCCGCAGCAGCGCCACGAGCACGATGGGTCAGTGCAAATGCCAGTCGTGTCAGTACCTTGCCGTACGCCCGGCTGTGCCATCGCCTCACTGGCACGCGCGATGCAGAGCTGCGGAGCATGAAGCTCGCACAGCTGAAGAAATTTCCCCTCGGCGACACGCCGGCGAGCGAGCTGCGCGTCCCGGCGATGCGCGGCACCGCGGCGCAGGATGCGCCGCGCCCGGACGGCCGGTCTTTCTGCCGGCGCCATCGCACGGCCCTCGCGCTCGCGGCCGGGGCGCTCGTGCTGCTCCTCCTCGCGCTCGGCTTCAAGGGCTGGCTCGGCACCTCGGCGGTGATGGCGCGCGAGCGGCTGCGTGTCGCGACGGTGGCGCGCGGGCGCTTCGTACGCGACGTCGCGGCCGAGGGTGCCGTCGTCGCGGCGCTGAGTCCGACGCTGTTTGCCGTCGGGCCCGGCACCGTGGCCTACCTCGTGCGACCCGGTGACGTGGTGCGCAAGGGGCAGGTGCTGGCGATGCTCGAGAGCCCCGAGCTCGCGAACGCGCTGCAGCGCGAGCAGGCGACGCTCGCGAGCCTCGATACGGCCCTCGCACGGCAGCAGATCGAGATCCGCCGTCAGCTCCTCACCAGTCAGCAGCATGCGGATCTCACGCAGGTGGCGATCGACGCGGCCGAGCGTGAGCTCAAGCGCTCGCAGTGGGCCTGGGACCAGCGGGTGATCAGTGAGCGCGATTATGCGCGCGCGGTCGATGAGGTGAAGACAGCGAAGCTGAATTTCGAGCACGCGCGTGACAGCGCAGCGCTCGAGCGCGACAGCCTGGCCCTCGAGCTGCGCGCGCGGCGGCTCGAGCGCGATCGGCAGGCACTCACCGTAGCGGCGCTCGCCGAGCGCGTCGCGGAGCTCTCGGTGCGCTCGCCGGTCGATGGCATGGTGGCGAATCTGGCGCAGCCGCAGCGCACGCGTGTCCCAGCGGACGCCCCGCTGCTCACCGTCGTGGACCTGTCGGCATTCGAGGTCGAATTCCAGGTGGCCGAGGTGTATGCCCACGACATCCGGCCCGGCATGCCGGCGCAGCTGACGGTCGAAGGCCGCAGCGTTTCCGGCACGGTGACCGCGATCTCCCCGGAGGTGCGGCGGAACGAGGTCACCGGCCGCGTCAGGTTCAGCGGCCGCCAGCCCGCGGGACTGCGACAGAACGAGCGCGCCGCGGTCCGCATCGTGCTCGATGAGCGCGACAACGTGCTCAGGTTCGAGCACGGCCCGTTCATCGATGAGACCACCCGCGCGGTCTACGTCGTGCGCGGCGCACATGCGGTGCGCGTGCCGGTAGTGCTGGGCGCGGCCTCGGTGACGGAGATCGAGGTGCTGCGCGGCCTCGACGCCGGCGAGCGGGTGGTCATCTCCGACATGCGCGACGCCGACCGGCTGGCACGCGTGCGGCTTTCTGATTGACTCCAGGGCAACAGGTCGAGGAAACACCCCATGCTCAAGATGCAGGCTGTCAGCAAGATCTACCGCACCGAGCTGATCGAGACCTACGCGTTGCGCAACTTCTCGCTCGAGGTCGAAGCCGGGGAGTTCGTGGCGATCACCGGTCCCTCCGGCTCGGGGAAAACCACCTTCCTCAACGTCGCCGGACTCCTGGAGGAGCTCGACTCCGGTAGCTACCAGCTCGAGGGACGGGACGTGCGCGGACTCTCCGACGACGCCCGCTCGCGGCTGCGCAACGAGCGTATCGGCTTCATCTTCCAGAGCTTCAACCTCATCCCCGATCTCGATGTCTACGACAACATCGAGGTGCCGCTGCGCTACCGGCGGCTGAGCGGCGCCGACCGGCGTGAGCGCATCGGCAGTGCGCTCGAGCTGGTCGGGCTCGCCTCGCGTGCCCGGCACATGCCCGCGCAGCTCTCGGGCGGCCAGCAGCAGCGCGTCGCCATTGCGCGCGCCATCGCCGGCGATCCGGCCTTCCTGCTCGCGGACGAGCCGACCGGCAACCTCGACTCGCTGATGTCGCGGCAGGTGATGGATCTGCTCGAGCAGATCAACGAGATGGGCACCACCATCCTGCTGGTCACACATGACCCGGAGCTGGCACGGCGCGCGCAGCGCAACGTGCACATCGTCGACGGTCAGCTCTCGGACTTCCGCGCCTACGAGGCGCGCGAAGCCGCACTCGCGGCCGCCGGCGCGGCCGCCTCGATCGTCTAGCCGGAGACCCACATGTTGCCCTACTACCTGCGTCTCGCGATGCGGAGCTTCGGCCGCAATCCGGGCATCACCGCGCTCATGGTGCTCGCCATCGCGCTCGGCATCGCGGTGTGCGTCATGACCCTCACGGTCTATCACGCCATGTCCGGTAATCCGATCTGGTGGAAGAACGACCGGCTGTACGCGGTCACCATGGACAACTGGGATCCGCAGCACCCGCTCTACCCCGGGCGTGATCTGCCTCCGCCGGAGATGACCTACAAGGACACACAGTTCCTGCTCACCTCCAGCATCCCGCTGCGCAAGGTGGTCATGTATCCCACCGAGGGCGTGGTGAGCGGTGTCGGCCGCGAGTCTGCGGCGCAGGTCGCGACACGCGTCACCACCGCCGACTTCTTCGCGATGTTCGAGGTGCCCTTCCTCTATGGCAACGGCTGGAGCGCCGGCGCCGACCGGCCGCCCGAGCCGGTCATCGTGCTATCGCGGCGCGAGAACGACAAGCTGTTCGGTGGCGCGAACAGCGTCGGCCGGGCACTGCGCTGGAACGATCACGAGTTCCGGGTCATCGGCGTGCTGAACGACTGGTGGCCGCGGCCGCGCTACTACGATCTGAACGGCGGCAGCTTCCAGTTACCCGACGACGCCTACATCCCCTACGGCTGGGGTGTGGAGCTCGAGCTCCTCAACCGCACGGAGAACGACTGCTGGCGCCCGGAGAAGCTCGACAACTTCAGGGACTACCTGGCCTCGGACTGTGTCTGGCAGCAGATGTGGGTGGAATTGCCGGATGCCGCGAGTCGTGAGCGCTTCCAGTCGTTCATGGACGGGTATTGGGCGGAGCAGCGCAAGGCCGGACGCTTCGAGCGCCCGAAAAACAACCACCTCACCAACGTCGCCCACTGGCTGCGCGACAATCAGGTGGTCGACAAGGACAACCGCGTACTGGTCGGTCTCGCGTTCGCATTCCTCGCGCTGTGCCTCATCAACACGGTCGGCCTGCTGCTCGCGAGGTTCCTGAGCGGTGCGGCCGTCACCGGCATCCGCCGCGCCCTCGGTGCGAGCCGTGGGCAGATCTTCCTGCAGCTGCTGGTGGAGGTCGCAGCGCTTGCGGTGCTCGGCGCATCGCTGGGACTTGGGCTCGCGGCGCTCGGGCTCACTGCCGTGCACCACGTTTACGTCGCTGCGCATCTCGGCCAGCGCGGCGGCTATCAGGAGCTGATGCATTTCGACGCCGTCGGCGTCGTCTGGGCACTCGCGCTCGCCCTCGTCGTGACGCTCGCCGCGGGTGCCTATCCGGCGTGGCGCATCGGGCGGCTCTCCCCGGCCGTGTACCTGAAGAGTCAGTGATCGCAAGGAGCCCACCATGAGTCTCAGCGTCCGCCCGATCCTACTCGCGCTGTTGCGCAACCGAACCGGGGCCGTGCTGGTGGCGGCGCAGGTCGCGATCGCGCTCGCGGTGCTCACCAACGCGGCCTACATCATCGTGCAGCGCATCGAGAGGATTCATCGCCCGACCGGTATCGACGAGCAGAATATCTTCGTCATCGAGAGCGCCGGCTTCACCGGGCGCTTTCGGCAGACCGCTTCGGTCCGGGAGGACCTCACCTACCTGCGCGGCCTGAGCGGCGTCATCGCCGCGACCGCCACCAACTCCATCCCGCTCTCCGAGGGTGGCAACAACGACACCCTCGTGACGCGGCCGGACGCGCCGCGCACCGGCTACATCAACGACATGGAGATCGACGAGCACGGCCTGGATGCGCTCGGCGCGCACCTGGTCGCCGGCCGCAACTTCCGCGCCGATGAGATCCAGCCTGCCCTCACGAAGGCCGACATCTCGAGATTCGTACCGACCATCATCGTGAGCCGGGCGCTCGGTGAGCACCTGTTCCCGCACGAGAGCCCGCTCGGCCGGCAGGTGTGGGATGCCTCCGGGCACCCGGCGACCATCGTCGGCGTCGTCGACCCGATCATGGGAAACTTTCCGGGCAGTGAGCACCCGGACTGGGTGTACTTCCTGCCGCGCATGCCGCAGGAGTTCATCGTGGTCCGCTATCTGGTGCGCACGCAGCCGGGGGAGCGTGCCGCCCTCATGCGTGTGGTGGAGGCGCATCTGGCGGCCTCCAACCCCGACCGTGTGATCAACTTCGTGCGCCCGCTCAGCTATTTCAAGAACCTGAGCTACCTCGACGACAGCTCCATGGAGATGTACCTGCTCACCGTCACGATGCTCGTGGTTGCGGTGACCTCGCTCGGCATCTTCGCGCTCGCCACCTTCAACGTCAGCATACGCACCAAGCAGATCGGCACGCGCCGGGCGCTCGGCGCGCGGCGGCGCGACATCGTGCATTACTTCCTCATCGAGAACGGCCTGATCACGGGTGCCGGCGTCGTCAGCGGCTGCGCGCTGGCACTGGCTGCCGGCTACTGGCTGTCGACCCATTACGCCCTGCCGCGTCTCGAGCTCTACTACCTCGTCGGTGGCGTGCTGGCGCTGTGCGGCCTCGGACAGCTGGCGGCCTGGCAGCCGGCGCGGCGCGCGGCGGCCGTACCGCCTGCTGTGGCAACGCGCACCGTCTGACGCGTGTCCGCCGCGTGGATGTTAGCATCCGACCATGAGCACGATCCCGGCGGGGTCGCTGCAGGCGAGCCTTGCCAACCGTACGGTCCTCGTGATCGACGACAGCGAAGCGGTGCGTACCGCCTTCGAGGTGCTGCTGTCCCTGCACGGGGCGCAGGTGCTGGCCGCTGCATCGCCGGCGGCCGGGCTCGCGGCGCTCGCGAGCGCCAGTGTCGATCTCGTCATCCAGGATATGAACTTCCGCCGCGAGGCGACCAGCGGCGAGGAAGGCATGGCGCTGTTTCGCGAGATCAAGGCGCGTTTCCCGGAGGTGCCGATCGTGCTGCTCACCGCCTGGACGCATCTCGAGACCGCCGTCGAGCTGGTGCGGGCGGGTGCGGCCGACTACATCGCCAAGCCCTGGGACGATGCGCGGCTGCTCACGAGCGTGCGCAACCTGCTCGACCTGCGCAGCGCCCGTGCCGAAGCGGCACGGCTGCGCGGCGCACGACGCGAGGCGCGCGAGGCGCTCGCCGAGAGCTTCGATCTGCGCGGCATGGTCTACGAGAGCGAGACGATGCACGCCCTGGCGTGCACCGCCACGCAGGTGGCGCGGGCGGAGGTTCCGGTCCTCATCCTCGGTCCCAACGGCGTTGGCAAGGAGGTGCTCGCGGACATCGTCCAGGCCAACTCCGAGCGGGCCGCTCGCCCTTACCTCAAGGTGAACGTCGGTGCGCTGCCGACCGAGCTCATGGAGGCGGAGCTGTTCGGCACCGAGGCCGGCGCTTTCACCGGTGCCCGCGCCCGCACCGGCCGCTTCGAGGCGGCCGATGGGGGTACGCTGTTTCTCGATGAGCTTGGAACGCTGAGCAGCGGTGGTCAGGCGAAGCTGCTGCGGGTGCTGCAGACCGGCGAATTCGAACGCCTCGGCTCCAACGTCACCCGCCGCACCCGCGTGCGGGTGCTTGCCGCCACCAACAGCGACCTGCGGCAGGCGATCCGCGCCGGCACCTTTCGTGAAGACCTCTACTACCGGCTCAATGTCATCGAGCTCGAGGTGCCGCCGCTCGCGGAGCGGCGCGATGATATCCTGCCGCTCGCACGTCACTTCCTCGAGCCGGACTTCACGCTCGCGCCCGCCGCCGAGGAAGCGCTGTTGCGCTACGCGTGGCCCGGAAACGTACGCGAGCTGCAGAACGCCATCCGGCGGGCGTGTCTGCTCTCCGCCGGCCGCATCATCGGCGTGGCGGCACTCAATCTCCCCGTGGCGAGCGCGCCGGCCGATGAGGCTGCGCACCTCGATCGCGCGGCGATCGTGCAGGCACTCGAGCGCGCGAGCGGCGTCATCGCGCGGGCCGCGCGCGAGCTCGGACTCTCTCGCCAGGCGCTGTACCGGCGCATGGAGAAGCTCGGCGTGCGCCCCTGATGCCGCGCCTGTCGCTCGCCGGCCGTGCCGCGGCGTCCGTCGCCGTGAGCGTCGCGCTCGCGGCGCTGCTGACGGCCATTGCCGTGCGCTGGTTGCCGCCCACGCTCGCCGCCGCGCTCGCCATCGCCGCGGTCATGCCGCTCGCCGTGTGGCTCGCGCGCGGCATCGCGCGGCCCTGGGTGCGGGTGGTGCGAGCCGTGCGCGACGGGATCCTGAGCCTCAACGATCGCGACTTCAGCGTCAGCATCGCCGCCACTCGCGATGCGGAGCTGAGCGCGCTCAGCGACGCCTATAACGCGCTCGGCACGGTGCTGCGGCGCGAGCGGCTCGATCTCCATCAGCGCGAGCTGCTGCTCGACACCGTCATCCAGGCGACTCCGCTCGCGCTGGTGCTGACCGATGACGGCGGCCGCGTCATCTACAGCAACATCGCCGCGCGACAGCTGCTGCAGTCGGGTCGCAAGCTCGAGGGCTTCGCTTTCGAGGCGGTGCTCGCCGGGTCGCCCGCGCCGCTGCGCGAAGCTCTCGGTGGCGGCAGTGACACGCTGTTCACCATGGATATCGCGGGCGAGCCGCAGGTGTTCCATCTGTCACAGCGCCGCTTCCTGCTCAATGCGCGGCCACATCGCCTGGTGCTGCTGAAGCAGCTGACACGTGAGCTCGCGGCCCAGGAAGTCGCGGTGTGGAAGAAGGTGATCCGCGTGATCGCACACGAGCTGAACAACTCGCTCGCCCCGATCACATCGCTCGCTCATTCGGGGCGCCTGCTCGCGCACGAGCCCGATGCGGCACAGCTCGAGCGCGTGTTCTCGACCATCGGTGACCGCGCCGCGCACCTCGCGACCTTCATCGACGGCTATGCACGCTTCGCGAAGCTGCCACAGCCGCGCCCGAGCAGTGTCTGCTGGAGCCAATTCCTCGCGCGCCTCGGGGGGACGCTGCCGTTCCGCATCGATGGGCCCCTGCCCGCGCCCCCCGGCGTCTTCGACGAGAGCCAGCTGCAGCAGGTGATGATCAATCTGCTGAAGAATGCCGCCGAATCCGGCTCGCCCGCGGGAGAGATCACGGTCGCGGTGCGCGAGGCGGCGCCGGGATTTCGCATCGAGGTGGCCGATCGGGGCAGCGGCTTGAGCGAGAGCGTGCTGCGCGATGCGCTGCTGCCGTTCTACTCCACCAAGGCCGCCGGCACCGGACTCGGTCTCACGCTTTGCCGCGAGATCATCGAGGCCCACGGCGGCCGGCTCAGCCTCGCCAACCGCGAGGGTGGAGGCGCGCTCATCACCGTGTGGCTGCCGGTGACTGCCGGCGCTGCGCCGGACTAACGCTGAGCTTGCTGCGCGCTGAGTTCCCTATGCGCCGGCATCAAGCGGCCCAATCGCGGTCAGGACTTCACGGTGCTCGCGATCGTGTTCTGAAAATCAGGCCGGACGCTCGCCCGCGGCGCTGCGCCGGCGCGAGGCAACGGCACGCCCCGTGGTCTTCGCTGCCGAGGCGCGCCGCAGGCTGCCGCCATTGTCGCGGCGCCGCGCTCCGCGCGCGGCGGCACCGGCCCGTGCGGCGCTGTCACGCGCCTGCGCCGGCGCGCCCGCGGAGCTGAAGGCGGCCGTCACCTGAGCGATGTCGAGGCCCTGAAGGTAGCGGCGGAAATCCCGGCCGAGGGCCGCGTGGCCGAGCGCGTACTCGACGGTAGCCTGCAGATAACCGAGCTTGCTGCCGCAATCGTAACGCTTGCCCTCGAAGCGGTAGGCATATACCGCCTCCTCGCGCATCAGCGAAGCGATGCCGTCGGTGAGCTGGATCTCCCCGCCGGCGCCCTGACCGATGCGCTCGAGATGCTCGAAGATCGCCGGCGCCAGCACGTAGCGGCCGACCACGGCGAGATTGGAGGGCGCGACCGCGGGTTTGGGCTTCTCGACGATGCTGCGCACGCGGCTGGTGACCGAGCGGTCGGCTTCCACCGCGACGATGCCGTACTTGTCCGTATCCGCACGCGGCACCGACTCGACCGCGAGAATGCTGGCGCGCTTCGCCTCATACACCCGCGCCATCTGCGCGAGACAGGCGACATCGCTGCGGATGAGGTCATCCGCCAGGTGCACGAAGAAGGGCTCCGCCCCGACTGCCGGCTGCGCGCACAGCACCGCGTGCCCGAGCCCGAGCGGCGCGGGCTGGCGGATGTAGATACAGGAGGCATAGGAGGGCAGCACGCTGCGCAGCTGATTGAGCAGATCGCTCTTGCCCTGCTGCTGCAGCATGAGCTCGAGCTCCTGATCGGAATCGAAATGGTCCTCGATGGCGCGCTTGGAGGCGCCGGTGATGAACACCAGGCGCTGCGCACCGGCGGCGAGCGCCTCCTCCACCGCGTACTGAATGAGCGGCTTGTCGACGACCGGCAACATCTCCTTCGGGCTCGCCTTGGTGGCCGGCAGGAAGCGTGTGCCGCGCCCCGCCACGGGAAACACCGCGGTCCGGATCACCGGTCTCGACGTGGGCTTCATCGCCATCGTTCCTCGCCTCCCTGAGCTCTCAGGACGCGCGCACCGGATGCTCGGCGCGCTCGGCCCACTTGAAGATCGTCGGACACAGGCTGTCCCAGGCATGACACTTGGGGCAGCGCCAGTACCAGCGCACACTGTGGAGGCCGCAGTCATCGCACTGATAGCGGCCGCCCGCCTCGCCGATCCGCGTGAGCAGGGCGCTGAGCGAGCTCGCCTCGGCGAGTGAATCAACGCCCGCGCCGAGCTCGGTGGTGATGGCGGGCAGCTGTGCGATGTGCTCGGCCGGCACTGCCGTCGCCAGCAGCCATGCGAGCTGGCGCGGTGTCACCTGGGCATTCTGCCGCAGCCGCCGGCTGAGCTCGCCCAACATGTCGGGGTTGCGCATCTGCCGGGCGATCCCGAGCACGGCAGGAACGATCTCGAGCGCGAGCCCGGGAGAGGTCTCCAGCGCGTGCAGGTAGAGCGGCAGGGCAGCGGCCGGATCGCCGGCCTGCTCGGCGAGCCGCGCGGTGAGCATGTCGGCGCGCGGCAGCTGCGGCTGGTGTGTGCGTGCCTGCCGCAGCAGCGTGCGCGCCCGTGCGGCATCGCCCTGCACCAGAGCCTGCTCGGCGAGCTCGCACAGATAGTGCGCCGCGACCCGCGCGCGCTCGAGCTGCAAGGGCTGCGGCAGCTCGTGGAAGACCTTCAACGCCTTCGCCCAGTCGGCCTGAGCCTCGTAGATGCGCTCGAGGTGATCGAGCGCAGCGTGGCGGTAGTCGCGCGAGGCGGCGAGCTCCTCGAGCACACGCTCGGCGCGGTCCATGAGGCCGGCGCTCTGGTAATCGAGAGCGAGCGCGAACGCCGCTTTGTCCGCCAGCGCTCCGGTGCCGTGCTCGCGCAGCCGCGAGTGGATGGCGATGGCGCGGTCGACCTCGCCGCGCCTGCGGAACAGGCTGCCGAGAGCGAACTGGATCTCGGCGGCGTCACCATCGGCCTCCGCCATGCGCGCGAAGATCTCGGCGGCATGATCGAAGCGATCGTTGATCAGGTGATCGAGGCCCACGTAGTAATCGCGCGGCAGCCGCACGGTGCGTGCCGCTCCGTTACGGCGGCCGAGGAACCAGGCCGCCAGGCCCACGAGGATGAAGGCCAGCGCGAGTAGCAGTGGGGGGAGCTCGAACACAACCGCTGACGATAGCAGGTCCGCGCTGCAGCGGCGACCGCCGCCGGTTGCGATTCAGTCGCGAATGGGACGCCCGGCACCCTCGTTCACCCGCTCGCGCAGGTCCTTGCCCGGCTTGAAGTGCGGAACGTGCTTACCCGAGAGCGCCACCGCTTCGCCGGTCTTCGGGTTACGTCCCTGGCGCGGCGGCCGGAAGTGGAGCGAGAAGCTGCCGAAGCCCCGGATCTCGATGCGCTCTCCCTGGGAGAGCGCATCGCTCATGATCTCCAGAATCTGTTTCA
>Ga0335069_10001434_pt1 | contig 38610 bp, 34 predicted proteins | sample Lox_Sample_11_FD_206714 | JGI IMG/M metagenome (GOLD analysis project Ga0335069, IMG submission 206714) | Soil microbial communities from Loxahatchee National Wildlife Refuge, Florida, United States - Lox_Sample_1.1 | ecosystem: Environmental > Terrestrial > Soil > Wetlands | place: USA...
CCTGGGCGGTTGTGGAGCGAAGGACGACGGCGACGACGCGTCGAGTGCTCCCGCAGCGCGGGCAGGTGAGGGCGTCGGTCTGGAAGGTGCGCTTGAGGAGCTCGGCCCAGGGGATGGGGCGGCGGGGCTGTCGTGGGCGGACGGGCTCGGGTGCCAGCGGGCAGAGAGGTGCCTGTGCCAGCGGCGCAGGCGCGGGGACGACGCGGGGCCGCACCCGGGCATTGGGGGCGAAGACAGGGATCACCGTGGACCCACCGGCGAGCTTCCTGGACGACGTGGCAGGGTTCCAGAGCACCCAGTTCTCCTCGCCTGCCGTGGAGATCAGGCTCCGGCAGCGCCGCTCCTGACCACCCAGCCGGGCGTGGTACCGCCGGTGCAAGACCGTCCGTTCACCGACGCCGAGGTTCCGGCGCTGCTCGCCTACCTCCGAAGGATCTGACCGACCCACCCCTGCTCGGTCGATGGCCGGTCGCCTGCGAGCTCGCAGGCGGCCGGCTCAAGACTTCACTGGCAGCCGATGCCGACCGATCGGCCAATCGGCGGCGGCGACCCGAGTGACGTGCTGTTCGGCAAGGGGTCCTGCTCCGCGTGCAGAGCCACCAGGCCGCGAGGACCGACGAACTGCTCCCCGACGGGTCGACACACCCCGGCTCCGAACACCTTCTTGCCCCTCGGCTCGGCTGGAGAATCCCTGGAGCGTGAGCGGGGGCGTGACGTGGACCGAGGTTCGTCTGAGGGCCGGAGCTCGGCGCTCCCGCCTCGAAGTCACGCGCGGCTTGCGCCGATTGTCAGCAGGATCTTCGCCTCTCGAGAGTGCCCCTGTCGGCAGGGCGTCGCCGAGGCGGACCGGCAGCGGCGCCTTCTCGAGCGAAGCCAGATCACTCGCAGCCGATTCATTGAATCGGCTGCAGGGCGGCTTTGAAACGCGCTCTCAGATTCATTCTCTTGTGAGGATTGATTGGAAAGTCAGCATTCCCTGCGTTCCCTTCCGCAGGGTCTGCATGGCGAGGGCAGGCAGCTCTGCTTGGAATCTCCTCAGCCGGCCGAGCGCGCCCCTCTCGGGACCCGTCGCTCCTCTGGCAATCTGCGTTCCAGCGGCTTCTCCCTTGCATCCTCAAGGGCTTCGCGAGGGGAGGGCACCAGCCCCCATCAGCCGTTCCCCACGGCCAGGCGCCATGGACGGACGGGCTCGTCGCATCCCTCGCGCTGAGGAGGTGCTTCATGAGTACCAAATCGTTTGCACTGGTCCTGCTGGCATCGCTCGCGACAGCTTGCGGGAGCGGTGTCCAGCAAGCGTCCCAGGGCCTGTCCGACGAGAAGAGCGCCGGGTCGGGTGGCTTCACGCAGCCGGCTGGCACGGTGGCGGTGAGCTTCGCGGTCGACGACCGGGAGAACCGCGTCTACGAGGCAGGAGATCTCAAGTGGAAGGGTTCGTTCATCTACGATGCGACTACCCGCATCCTGACCTTCGACCCGTTCTGGTCGGCGGGCCTCGATGGCTGGCCCACCCTGTACGACGACGGCCCGTGGACCCAGGGCGGGCACGAGCCGATCGGTGCACGGGCGAAGGACCATGTCTGGGGAGTGACGGTGTTCGTACATCCCCCGGCAGCGGGGAGCGACTCCTACCAGTACGGGCTGACCGACGCGCTCTACGAGAACAAGCTCGGCAACGGCTGGATGTGGATGGGCAACAACGGTGAGTTCACGGTCTCGGCCGGCGGCTCCGGCCCGATCACTGCGACCGGGATGTCGTTCGCACGGTTCGGGCACGTGGATCTGGAATTCACGCTCGACACCAACCTGCTGGCGCAAGTCCCGTCCTGGACGTGGGACACCACCACGGTCACGGTGAAGAGCTCGACCTGGGGTTGGGGTGAGCTCGCGATGGCGAGCACGGGCGGTGGGCTCTACACGCTCAGGCTGTCGGACTTCACGGGCAAGCACGCGTTGCTCGTTCACACCGGGCTGCTGAACGTCGGCGAGAAGCCCGAGTTCGTCTTCACGCTCGGCGGGGTCGAGTACCGGAACTGGTGGGTCGACTACCGGGTGTTCGCCGATGGCGTCACCGTCGAGAGCCGGGGCCCTGGCGCGCCCAAATGGACGCCAGCCCCCATTTGGTGGGCGGACGACCTGAACACTGCCATCACCGTGCCCGAGAAGCACCCCGATCAACGCTGACGGGGTAGGCGAAGCCGTCCCGGACCCGCCTCGGCCGTGCCCGGAAGGACCAGGGCCGGGGCCGGATGCTCTTCCGAGCGCTGCATTTTCGATCCAGAAGATCAAGAAATGCTGCCGCCTCAGAACTCGTACGAGGTCGCGAGCGACGCGTAGATCCGGTACTCGGTCGCGTCCGTCCGGCCCATCACGTTGAAGTCGAGGTTCCGCGGGATGACGTCCGTCCCCTTCCCCACCCACCCCGTCAGGCCCAGGTCCGTCCGGACGTGCTCCGTCCGGAGCCCGACCGAGAAAGTCAGCCCGTAGTGGCTCCGGGCTCGTACTGGGCGCAGCGGGCGCGGCTTCCGCACGTGAACACCTGCAGTGCCGCAGGACCGTGCGTGGTCTACCTCACCGCGCCGAAGGGATTCGACCTCACCTTCGTGAAGTGAGGGACGCGGCCCGGGCCGCCGAGGACCAGCCGCAGTGGTCGCGCTGACCGTAGCCCACGTGATACGCCTCGTGGACGAGGGCGCCGGCCGCGGAGGCAACGTTGCTCACGGCTTCTGCCACTCGATAGCCTTGCCTCGCGTTCTTGAACCCATGTATCGACCCCTGTCGCTGGACCGCTTCTTCCTGGAGATCGAGGAAGGGCCGGTGGTGCTGATCGCCACACGGTACCGAGGCATCGACAACGTCATGGCCCTGAGCTGGCTCATGCCGCTCGGCTTCTCACGCGGTGACTGTGACGTCGCCATCATGACCGGGCCGTGGAACAAGAGCTTCGATTCCATCGTGCGGAGCCGGGTGTGCACGATCAACGTCCCGACCGAGTCGCTGATGGAGAAGACCATCCGGGCTGGATCGATGTCCGTGACCGACGGAGACAAGTTCACGAAGATCGGGCTCGAGAGAGGCGAGGCCAGGAGGATCGACTGCCCGGTGATCGCAGGCTGCGCCTCCTACGCCGCGGTGAGGCTCGTGAAGTACCTCGAGGAGTTCTCGATCCTGATCCTCCGCCCCGTCGAGGGGGGCGTCGACGCGCAGGTCCACAGGGAACGTAAGTTCCACGCGGTTGGCGACGGGACCTTCTTCCTCGACGGGGAGAAGCGGAGCTACCGCCGCATCATGAAGGGCAAGGTCCCGGCTCACGTCCGACGGTGAATGGTCGCGAGGCGGCTCGAGTTGCTGGTGGGGCGCCCGCGCACCGCGATGGCCAGGCCGAGCAGGATCAGAACCGCGGCGAGGGTGAACGTGGCCCGCATGCCGGCGGCGACGGTCTGGGGGTGCGCGGTCGTGAGGTCGCTGGCGCCCGATGCAAACCTGAACACCGCGCCCATGGCGGACGCACCCGTGATGAGCCCGAGATTGCGCGACAGGCTGAGCATCCCGGAGACGACGCCGCGCTGGTCGGGCCGGACGTCGGTCATGAGGCTCGTGTTGTTGGCCGCCTGAAACAGCGCATAGTCGGCGGTGACGACGACGATGGCGGCGATGTAACCGGCGACGCCGAACCTCCCCGGCGCCTCGGAGAGCGCCAGCAGGCCCGCCGCCATTCCGACCAGCCCGATGCTCGTCATCCGATGGGCGCCGAACCGATCCACGACCCGGCCGGCCGGCGCACCGGTCAGCGCCGCCACCAGCGGACCGACGGACATCACCAGTCCGACGCGAGCCGCGTCGAGCCCGAGCGCCCGGGAGAGGTAGAACGGCCCGACGACCAGCGTCGCCATCATCACCGTCGACACGAGGACGCTCATGGCCAGGCCCGCGTTCAGCGTCTGGTCTCGGAACATCCCCAGGCGGAGCAAGGGCGATGCGGCTCTCGCCTCGGCGAGCACGAACAGGCCGAGACCAAGGGCGGCAGCCAGGAGCAGCGCCCCGTTGAGCCAGCCGAAGGTCCCGCGCCCGATGGTCATGGCGAGGGCATAGGCCGCGAGCGTGAGGACGAGCAGCAGCGTGCCCGGGGCGTCGAGAGCCGCCCGACTCGCCTTCGCCGCCCGACGATCGTCGGGCAGGGTCCGAAGCGCCAGGAGGAGGTTCAGGATCCCCAGCGGCACGTTGATGAGGAAGATCACCCGCCAGCCAAAGCCGGCGATGAGGACTCCACCGAGCGACGGACCGAGCGTCGTGCCGACCGCGGACATCGTCCCCAGCAGGCCCATCGCGCTGCCGGTCTTCGCCTTGGGAACCGTCTCGCCGACCAGGGCGATGGTGAGGGCCATCATCATGGCCGCTCCGAGGCCCTGCGCCGCCCTGGCGGCGATCAGCAGCCAGAGCGTGGGCGCGACGCCGCAGAGCAGCGAGGCGGCGGTGAACAGGCCGATCCCCACGAGCAGCAGCCGTCTGCGGCCGACGATGTCCCCGAGGCGTCCAGCGCTCACGATCAGCGTCGTCACCGCGAGGAGATAGGCGAGCACGATCCACTGGACTTCCTGAAAGGACGCTGCGAACGCCTGGGCCAGGGTCGGCAGGCCCACGTTGGCGATGCTGGTGTCGAGCGATGGCATCAGCATGGACAGCGAGAGGCTGACCAGCGCCCACCGCGCCTGGACGAGCTCCTTCACGGCCTGGAACCGGTTGGAGTCGTCGCGCTCCATGGGTTTCACCTCGACCTCCTCCGTCGGACGGCTCCCCGGGTGGGAGCAATCAGGAAGCTAGGTCGATGGAGGACATGGCGGAAGGCGCAGCATTTGCACTCTATTCGTGCATTTCACGCCACATCACGACGACGGCGTGCTATCGCCGACGCATGTCGCGACCCGATCTGAACCTGCTCGTCCCGCTCGACTTCCTGTTGACCGAGGCCAGCGTTGCACGCGCCGCCCAGCGCTTGCGGCTGAGCCCTTCTGCCACCAGCCGGGCGCTGGCGCGACTGCGCGAGGTCACCGGGGATCCGCTGCTGGTCAGAGCGGGACGCGGTCTCGTCGCGACGCCGCGGGCGCTCGAACTCCGCGAAAGGGTCCGTCAGCTCGTGCAGGAGGGGGAGGCGGTTCTGAGACCTGCTGAGCGACCCGACCTCAAGCAGCTCGTCCGGACGTTCACCCTGCGGACCAGCGAAGGCTTCGTGGAAACCTTCGGGCCAGGCCTCATCGCTCGCGTCGGCGCAGAAGCTCCCGGCGTCCGTCTGCACTTCGTGCAGAAGACGGACAAGGACAGCGCCTCGCTCCGCGACGGCGCGGTCGACCTCGAAACCGGTGTGGTGGGGGAATCGATGGGCCCGGAGGTGCGCGCACAGGCCCTGTTCCGGGACCGCTTCGTCGGTGTGGTGCGAGCGGGGCATCCCCTGAGCCGGGGCAAGATCACCCCTGCCCGATATGCGGCCGCCGGGCACCTCTCCGTTTCACGACGGGGGCTCGACAGGGGGCCAATCGACGAAGCTCTGCAGCCGCTGGGGCTAGAACGAAGGATCGTCACCACCGTCGCGGGCTTTGCCACCGCGCTTGCGCTCGCACGGGCCACCGACCTGATCGCCACCGTTCCCGAGCAACACACCGGAGGCCTCCGCGCCGGAATGCACAGCTTTCGCCTTCCCGTCTCCACGCCGGAGATCCCGGTCTCATTGCTCTGGCACCCGAGGCTGGATGCCGATCCGGCACATCGCTGGCTGCGCGGATGTGTTCGAGAGGTCTGTGCAAGGCAGCTCGCCAGGGCGTCGACGCGCGGAAGCTAGTCGCCGTCGCCGCCGCGATCCCCGGCGAATCCGGCACCCTTGCTCGACACCTGCTCAAGCGAACGTGATGGCCCCGTCTGAGGTGTTCAAGTCGCAGCAGGCCGTGCAATCCTACCCTCTTCATTGCCTTGGGCAGACCGTGCGACAGATAGAAAACGTCAACGTCATCGGCTTCGATGTCATGCCCTCACCGGAGGCGGTGAGGGCAAAGCTCCCCCTCGGCGAACGCGCGGCGAAGACCGTCGTGGACGGGCGAGCAGCCATCGAGGCGATCCTCGATGGTACGGATTCCCGTCTGTTCGTCGTGGTGGGACCCTGCTCGATTCACGACCCGGTGGCGAGCCTCGAGTACGCCGGGAGGCTCCAGCGTCTGAGCGAGGAGGTGAAGGAGACCCTTTATCTGGTGATGCGGGTCTACTTCGAGAAGCCGCGCACCACGGTCGGCTGGAAGGGCTTCGTCAATGACCCGTACATGGATGACTCCTTTCGCGTGGACGAAGGCGTCGTCCGAGCGCGCCGCTTCCTGCTCGACGTGAACGAGCTCGGTCTTCCGGCGGGAACCGAAGCCCTGGACCCGATCGCCCCCCAGTACTACGGCGACCTCATTGCCTGGACGGCCATCGGTGCGCGGACGGCAGAATCCCAGACACATCGGGAGATGTCCTCGGGACTGTCCACCCCCGTGGGTTTCAAGAACGGGACCGACGGCGAAGTCGGAGTTGCGGTGAACGGCATCCTGTCTGCAAGCCGGCCGCACAGCTTCCTGGGCATCAACGGACAGGGCACGTCAGCCATCGTTCGCACCCGTGGCAATCGCCATGGCCACCTCGTCTTGCGCGGGGGAAGAGGCCGGCCCAATTTCGATGCCGTGTCCATCCGCCTCGCGGAGCAGGCCCTGGCCGAGGCGTCCTTGTCGAACAACATCGTCGTCGATTGCTCGCACGGCAACTCCTGGAAGAATCCGGAGCTTCAGCCGCTCGTCATGAAGGATGTCGTTCACCAGATCGAGAACGGGAACACCTCCGTGGTGGGTTTCATGGTGGAGAGCTTCCTGCTTGCCGGGAACCAACCGATTCCCTCGGATCGCTCCCAGCTCAAGTACGGCTGCTCGGTCACCGACGCGTGCCTGGGGTGGGACACCACAGCACGCATGCTGCGGGAGGCCCACCAGAGCCTCAGGAGTGTCTTGCCGCGGCGCATGCGGCATCCACGGGCGCATGTTGCTTAGCTCTCCACAGCAGGTGTCGCGCACGTTCCCCGGACGTGCCGCCACCTCGCGGATCGCAGCTCCGCTCAGGGCTGCCTCGGCGCTCCCGGGTGCCCCGCGTGTCGGGGGCCCCAGCTCTCGAGCTGCCACCGATCCAGCTGCCCCCGCTGCTCGGGGGTGAGGACCGCGCGCGCCTGGTCCATCGCCGTCTCGTGCGCGTCGAGCATCTGCTGGCGGAGCTTGCTCATGTGCACGTAGACGGACCCGACTGCCTTCGGATCGGGCTCCGCCTGTGCGGAGAGGTCTCGCAGCTTCGCCTCGTCGTCCTGGATCTGTCCGAGCAGCGCCCAGTGCTTCTTCCGCAGGTCGTCCGCGATGGCGTTGATCTTGGTCCGCTGCACCGGGGAGAGATCCAGCATCCCGATCCCCCCGAGCCCGTCGCCGCCCATGCCGTAGCCGCCCATCATGCCCGGGCCCATGCCGTAGCCGCCCATCATGCCGGGCCCCATCCCGTAGCCGCCCATCATCCCGGGTCCCATGCCCCAGCCGTGCATCGGGCTCCAGCCCGGGCCGCGGGGTGCCGTCGCGCCCGGGGTCGCCGGGCCCGGTCCTGCGTCGCGCTGTGCGAGTGCTGGTCCAGCGAGCCCGAGCATCGTCGTCAGGACGGTGACCGCAGCCAGACGTCCGCCGTTCATTCTCATCGTCGTTCCTCCTAGAGGGTCGGTGCGTGTTTCACATTTCGGTGCGAGCGCACGCGACTCTCCTGCTCCGTTCTCTAGGAGCCACCCGGAGGCGGCGAGGGTTCCGCGCGAGGTGTGTTTGGAAACCCACGTCTCCGTTGCGGCGGACGAGGATCTACTGGGCTGTCTCGTCAGGCGCGTCCGGGGAGCGCTCGAGACCGCGCCAGCGGCACATGTGAGCCGCCACCAGCCGGAGACCGACGACGAACGCGAGGAGCAAGGTGTTCCCCGCACCGCCGCCAGTCGCGCTGCAGCCGAAGCTCGGGTCCTCGAGCAGCGGCGCGGCCGATGGGGAACCGTTGGGGTCCAGGCCCTGCTTCAGCGCGTCGACGTCCGAGATCCCGTCACCATCGGTGTCGTGACGCTCGCCCTGGGCCGCGGCGAGCGACCCGGCGAGGGATGACTCGTCGAACGGCGCCAGACCGCGCGAGAGGAGGTACTTGCCGAAGGGCTTCACCACGGTGCCTGCCCCACCCTCGTTCGTGGCGTGGCAGATGGTACAGGCGGGCGGAGCCGGCAGCTGCAGGTCCCGGGCGATCGCCTCGGGGAAGGTCGGCGTGGCCCTGGCGGCGACCGGCACGCCGACGGCGAGCATGAGGAGGAAGGGAGCGAGGCGCATCACAGATATCCGTTCGCCTGGACCAGGACCGTGAGTGTCGAGGGCCCCTCGCTCCAGCGCTGGACCACATCCGCGCGGAAGTCGACGTGGGGGAAGGCGAACCACCACAGACTCGCCCAGGCTCCCTTTTGCAGGACGGGCGTGGCGCCGGTCTTCATGCCCTCGAGCGCACCGAGCAGGTGCAGCCCGCGAAACACCTCCACGTCGGTCTGGAGCCACTCGGCGTGGCCCACGTCCTGTGCACCGCTGCCCAGCTGATTGTTGAGGAGCAGGTCGGCCTCCACCTGCACCACCACCGGTTGCCACGGTGACGCCCTGGCGAAGCCTCCGTAGGCCTGCCGGAGGGTGGGGAGTCGGGTCGCGAGAGAGGCGTCCGACCGCGCCGCCAGCGCGCTGACGCCGAGGGCGGTGGTCGGCGCGAGCGAGACCTCCAGATAACCGGCGCCACCGCGCTCCCGGTAGGCGTCGGGGTGCACCGACAGGTTTCCGAGAAAGGCCATCATCTCCGCGCGCCAGGCTGGCCGGGAGATGGCGAACGCCACCCCGTAGGTCTGATCCTCGTTGATGTCGGTCTGGGTGGCGGTCCGGACGAACGAGGTGTGCTCGAGATTGCGGAGGCCGAAGGGCACGTTGATCCGTCCGGCCCGGAGGAGCCCGTCACCGCCGAAGGTCTCCACCCCTGCCCAGAACTCGCGCCCGATGAGGTTGGGCCCGGTGGTGCTCCGGGTGATCTGCGCCAACTGGGTGAAGGTCGTGGCGTCGGCGCTCGAGTAACCGAGCTCGGCGGCCGCCCGGAAGGCGCCGATCCGGAGATCGGCCCCGACGTCCGCCCGCATCTGCAGGAGCCGCCGATCGACGATCCGACCGTCGACCGCGTTCCAGATGTACCCCTCTCGAAGCCACCCGCCGAGGCGGAGCCAGGACGGAAGTGCGGCTAAGCCGAGAAGCCCCCCAGCCGTCGGCTCGGCTCCCGCGGAGTCCGAGAGCTCCTCCTCGTGGCCGTAGATCGAGCTGAGGAGCAGCTCGCTCTGGGCTCGACCGTATTCGTTGAGCAACGTCCCGCCCGATGGGTCGGTGTGGCAGCTCGCGCACTGCGTGTACCCGTGCCGGATCATGAACGGGTAGGCATGGGCAGTGCCCGATGCAGCCCAGCTCACCAGCACCAGCGACCAGAAGGCGCGCCTCATATGGCCCGCAGGGAGAAGTCGACCTGGATCGCCACGCCGGGTTCGACACGCACTCCCAGGTAGGCGGGAACGTCGACCCCGAAGTCGCGCATGTCGATCCGGGTCGTGCCACGGACGCGGTATTCACCCGACCCGGCCTGCTCCACCCGGTAGTGGATGGAGCAGGACCTGGAGACGCCGTGGAGAGTGAGGATTCCCGGCACGTCGGATTCAGTCGTCTCTCCCGGCGCAGGGAAGACCAGCGCCTTCTGTGCGACGCGGAGCTCCGCCTCCGGGAAGTGAGCCGTGTCGAGGTATCCGCGCATGTGGCGGTTCCTCAGGCCGATGCCGGTGTCGACTCCGGCAAGCGGCACCTGGAAGACGAGCTCGCCATCGCGTTCGGAGATCGCGAGCTCGTGGGTCGTGCCCTCGATGTGGAGCCCAGCCGTGCCCTGCATCGAGACGAGCACTGCGGCTCCGGAGGGGCTGGCGATCGCTGCATGAACGAGTCCACCGGCGAGCAGAACCGCTCGTAGCAGGGGGAGCATGGGTGTTCTCCTGGGCGATCGGCTGCTAGAGGGTGCTCGGGTCGACGTTGTCGAAGTCGGCGTTGACGCCGTGACCCCTGGTGTCGCCGGGAGCGCTGTCGCCCGCGAAGTAGTAGAGCGGGTGCCCGTCGAAGGCCGACTGCTTCGTCCCGTCGGCACGGGTGAAGGTCGTCACCTTTGCGGGGTCCACACCGGTGGGAAGCGAGCCCGCGCCGGCGGCGAAGACCGGCCAGTTGGTCAAGCATGCGCCATTGCACGCTGGGACCGGATCCGAGCCGGGGGTGCCCACGGCGTCGTTCGAATCGACGTACAGCGCCCGACCGGCCGGGTCGGCCAGGTAACGGGCAGGGCCGGCGGTCTTGGTGAGGACCAGGGCCGAGTAGAACGGATCCTTGATGACGTACCAAAGGTCGTTCGGACCGGGGTCGCCGAGGTTGTCACCATTGGTGTCTCCGGCCTTGGCGTCACCGGCGAAGAGGTAGAGGGGCCAGCCCTTGAAGGTGGTCTGCTTCGCTCCGTCGGGACGGACGAACTCCCCGAAGTCGGAGGCGTTCAGGCCCGCGCCCACCACCGGCGCGTCGACGTGGAAGATCGGCCAGATCGGAAGGCAACCCCCGGTGCAGTTGGAGACCGGGGCCTGTGCTCCGGCCCCGGCGAGATCCAGCGCGAAGTAGTAGAGCGTCCGCCCATCGGTCGAGACCAGATAGTTGCCGAGGCTCGCACTCGACCGGAGCGCGAGATTGGTCCCCCCGTTGTTGCCGCCACCGTTCGAGCCTCCTCCGCACCCGGCTGCGGCGAAGGCGATCATCGCCGCGAGGGACAGCAGAGTCCGACGTACACCCGTAACCTCGACTTCTCTCAACATGTGCTGGTCCAGCCTTTTCTTGAACGGCGCTCGATTGCGTCCGTGGGCGGGGGACACGGCGCTTCATCGCGCGTTGCGCGCACCACTCGCGCAGACGCGAACACGCTGATCTGATCTGCGTCGGCGTGCGTTCTCGCGGGTGATTGCACGTGCGACGAAGCGCCCGGAGATCAAGAAACGCTGAAATACCGGGTCTCGAGCCTCGGAGCGTCGCTAGCAATCCCTCCGACCAGCACAGCTACTCGCTCGCAGAATTGGCATGGCCATTCCTGCACTCTGCTGCAGCGATGCCTTCATGCCGAGCCAGGTCTTTCATTCGATGACGCAACCATTCGGGCGCGGTGCGTCCTCCGGGTGGCCTCAGAAGGGTCGACACCTTCACCATCCCGACCGATGACCTGCTGGCCACACCGGGCGCACTCCCTTGGGGGGTCAGGACCGATCTTCGCGCGCTGACTGTGACCCCGACGCGACCCGGTCCTGTGCCGAGACCAGGACTGGCGCGCGTTACGTCGGGCCATGAGCCAGCCAATCCAGGTGATCGTTAGCTCCGGCGCACCGCCCGCGATCGGACCCTACTCGCAGGCCATCCGTGCGGGTGACCTGGTCTTCGTCTCCGGACAGGTGCCGGTCGACGTCCGGACGGGCAAGCTCGCCGAGGGCATCGCGGCCCAGACGCGTCAGGTGATGGAGAACCTGCGGACCGTGCTCGCGGAGGCCGGCGGGTCGCTCGACCGCGTGGTGAAGGTGACGATCTTCCTCGGGCGCTGGGAGGACTTCGCGGTCATGAACGAGGTCTACGCGGGCTACTTCGGGGCGACGCCCCCGGCACGCTCGGTGGTCCAGGGGCCGCGCATCCCCGAGGGGACCCTGGTCGGCCTCGAGGCGATCGCCTACCTCGGCTGAGCCCGGACGCGTGCCGGGCTTCCCGCCAGCCGCTCATCTCGCGTTGGGCGCGCCCGGCTCCAGCGTCGTCTGGTCGCATTCGAGAGCGCGGGTCTCGGAGGCCGCACCGGGCGTCGCGGACGCTCGGGCAAATCATGTGGACGCCGAGTCATGCCGGACGAGCCACCCGCTCGTAGCTACTCCGCGGCGCTTTCCGCCAGCTCACCAGCAGCTCTTCCGGAGACACGAACCATGAGCAGCGCAGCAACCGCAGTCAACCCGATGTCCACCGAGGCCGTCCTCCGAAGGCATCTATCGCGGCGACGATCGGCGTGGATGCCCTCATGCACGACTACACGGATCGCTCCGTTCTGATCGCACATGATGCCACCTACCGCGGACCCGCGGTGAGCCGGCGCTTCTTCACCGGGCTCTTCGAGGTGCTACCCGCCGGGTTCTTTGCTTCATGATCCGAGAGGAGATCGTCGGCGAAGTGGCGTACATCCTCTGGGAGGGAAGGCCGTTCATCTCCCAGGCCACCGACACGTTCGTCGTGCGAGACGGAAAGATTCTCTTTCAGACCTTCACGCCCGGGGGCGGCTACCAATCGAAGTAGTAGGCCAGGCCGGTGCCGACCGCCCACTCGAAGCTCTGGGCCACGGCGGCGTTCGAGAGCGAGTGCTGGTACCAGGCGGAGATGGAGAGCGACTTCTGGCGGTCGATGAACATGCCGACCACTCCCTTCATCACGGGCACGAACGAACCGTCGATGAGGTTCCACCCCAACCTGGTGTCGAGCACGAAGAACGACCGGCCGGGGAGGCTGAAGACGAAGACGGGCTCCAGCAAGAGGCGGCTGAACTCGGGACCGCCATTCTCGGCGAAGGAGCGGCTCCAGGCGACCTGTCCGGTGAAGGCGAGCCACTGTGTGCCCCCGACCGCAAGGGCATACGCGGGGGTGACCGCCCACGCACCGCCGATGGCTGGCTCCGCGGCCGTCTTCCACTGCAGCCCGAAAGATAGGTACTGGTGGAGCCGCCCGCTCCGGTGAAAAGCCCAGGCGAAGGCGGTGGTGACGTCGGCGAGCCCCACCTGCGGGGAGCTGCCCGCCGCGTAGGGGAACAGCGCGCTCACCGGAGCCTTCAGCTGGATCGCGAACTGATTCCGCTGCCCGAAGACGAACTGTGGATTGAAGAGCAGCCGGGTCGAGTTCCCTTGGCTCGCAAGCGCCTGGTAGCTGTCGAACTGCAACAGGATCTGGCTGCGCGAGAAGGCGATCGTATCGATGCCCTGCATGATCTGGAGCGCTTCCCGGGTCCGGTCCTCGCTGGTCATCGTGTCGACCGCATCCACGAGCTGCGCTGCCGCCGTCAGGACCCCCAGGTCGACGGGCTGACACGACGCGGACAGGCTGGCCCGATTCGTCTGGAGGCACTCCACGAGCGGGCCCGCCTCGCTCGACACGCCGCTGCAAAGGCGCTCGACATCCGCCCGGCACGCATTCCGCGCCGCCGCGACGCTCTCGCTGGCTGTATCGATGCGCCCCATCTCGGCCTCGCAGGAGCTCGAGAGAAGCTCCCGATTCCGGGAGAGGCAGGCGAGGACCCGGCCGCTGCCCTGCTTCACCTCGCTGCAGAGCCGGGTGACGTCCGGGCGGCAGGCGAAGAGGAACTCCTCCACTCTCTCCAGCATCCGGCGCTCGTCTGCAGCGATCTTCTCGTTGCATGCCGGCGAGAGCTTCGCCGCATTCTCCTTCAGGCACATCTGAACCCGCCCGCCACCGGGCTTCACCTCGGCACAGAACGCCTTCACGTCCTCGGCGCAGGGGTCCTGAGCTCGCGCCGCGCGGGCGTCCAGGAGTGCAACCGCGACTGTCGCGGCGACGACCAGTGAACGCGGCATGGCCTCATGCTCTCCGTTCCCGTGCTGGCTCAGGATGGCAGCATCGACAGTCCCAGCTGACCCCGGCCCGGGCCATCGGACCAAGGTCCCATGGAGCAATCCGCGCTGGTGGAGACGAGCCTCACCCGGGATGAGGCGCCTCCCAGTCCTCCTGGAGCGACGAGAAGAGTGGATAGAGAGTGAGGTCGAGGTATCCGGCGAACTCCCAGGTCCGCACCTCCGATTCCTTGCCTGTGGTGTTGGCAGCGACGAAGCGATACCGGCGCGGCGCTCACTGTGGGACCGGCGCGGCACTGCTGACCGTGGCGCCGTTCCCCTGCTCGCCAAAGAGGTCGCCCCCCAGGACAGACCACGCTGGATCCAAGGAAGAACAAACCGGGCGTTCGGGCCGGAGGCCGGTCTGGCGGTCCATCGATGCTCGTGAATCCCTCCATGCTCTTGGCGTCGCCGGGGCATCCGTGGAAGGCCATCACCAGCGGTGTAGGGTTGGTCCCGTCGTACCCTGGAGGGAAGTGGACGAAATACTCCCGGTACAGCGGTCCGAACCATATCGACTGCCAGGGCTCCCCGGGCTCGCCCGGCTTCCCGGTACAGGGCGAGGCAGGAACGCCGGCCTCGACCACGACAATGTTCAGGCTGGCCGTGGTGCTACCCCCGGAGTTGCGCGCCGTGACCGTGTAACTGGCGGTCCAGATGGCCACGGTGGGGGTCCCGGAAATCACGCCGGTGGTGCTGTTGAGGTTCAGGCCCGCCGGCAGGGCTGGCCCGACCGCGTAGACGGTGGGTGCCCCGCCGCTGCTGCTCGGCAAGTTCGGTACGATCGCAATCCCGACCGTGTAGAGCACTGGGTTGGCCGAGTAGGCAAGGTTGCTAGGCGGCGGTGAAGCGGGAGGTGGCGCTTCCGGACTTGACGAGCCGCAATGCGTGTTGCCGAGCGCAAAAGCAACGGCCAGAGCGAAGACGAGCTGCCCATTCAATCTCTTCATGGCCCACCCCAAAATTGGGTGATGTGACGCCTTCACACTTCCTCGAAAGAGTGCTCCGAAGAGGAGGAAGCACTGGAGGCAGACGGACGGACTGCCAATAATTAAGTTACCTGCATTTCTGGAGCCATCTGTTTTCTCGGAAGGCAGGTCGCCCCTCGCTAGGTGACGGCCTTGCGGGGACGACGGCGTTGGATTGCTGCCGGCGCAGAGATTGCGCCCTTGTCGTCTCTCCGAGCTGCCCAGGAACACAGCGCTGGCCGTGAGCGCCAGCTTCCGGTGGGTGTTCTTAGAGTCCACCGCTTCGCTCCTAGGCGATCTTCTGGAGCGCGGTGGCAAGGGATGCTCATCCGAGCCCCCAGGCCCTCCTTACTTGAGAACGCATCTCGGGAGCAGCCGGGCGCGACAACTAGGGCTGGTTACTCTGCTTAATGTTGAGGCCGCTGTCCGCTGGGGCCTGTCCGTCGGCAGGTCGCGGGAGGTGAACCATGAAGATCTCACGGACGCTCGCTGAACTTAGGTGGCGCTCAAAGTCTCTGGCGGCTCGCTCAAGCTGTCGCCGCGCTTCTAGTCGGAAAGCTTCCCGCAGTTTCTTCCTGTTTATCGGCTTCGCGATCGCCACCCTCTCAGGCTGCACGTGCGGCCCGTGGTCATGGGGTACTCCGTGCTACGAAGGGGCCACGGACTGCCCTGGGGGTTGCATTCCAACTGTTGAATTCAACTGGGACACCGCAAACTGCGGCGGCTGCGGTCATGTTTGTCCATCTGGTACAATCTGTTTTAGCGGTCAATGCACGAACTGTTCCCCTAATCTCATCTGCCAATACCCATCGGAAATTCGGGTGTGCGCTGACCCAAAGACGGACACCTATTTCTGCGGTGCGAACGGAGACTGCTCCGGCGCGAACGCAGGGACCAACTGCGGCCCCTGCCCGTGTGCGAACGGCTCGTGTGCCCCCGGTCCCGGCCAGATCGTCTGTGCAAGCTCTGGGTGCGTTGACCCTAAGAGCGACCGAAACCATTGCGGCGCCAGCGGTGACTGCACAGGTACTAACGCGGGGAACAAATGCGGTAGCTGCGCGTGCGTCAACGGATCGTGTGACTTCTCTGGTGCCGGCGTCGTCGTCTGCGCCGGCTCAGGGTGTGTTGATCCGGAGTCGGATCAAGACCACTGCGGTGCGAGCGGCGACTGCACAGGTGCCAATGCTGGCACCGCATGTACGGGCGATTCACGTTGCCATAATGGCAAGTGTGAATGCAATTATCAGACGTGTGGCACGGGCTGCTGCCCGTATGCGCCCTGTACTGTGTGCATCAATGAGGAGTGTCACGTATTAGTGAAGTGTAATGACGTTTGTTGCCCGCTTGGCCAGGGTTGCGACGCCGGCGTGTGCGGCTGAAGGTGTAGGGGATGGCCACAGGCTGGAGTGGGCTCGCGGTGCCAGCTGCGGTTTCGCGCGCTCCCATCCCGGTTCACCACTGCTGGCGGAGCTGGGGACGTGAACCGCCCCAGGTTCTCCAGAGACTCGGTTACATGAGTTCAGCGACCACGGCTGGGGTGCTCTGACTGCGATAGTACGCCTCCCCGAATTCGGCGGGTGTCATTTAGCCGATGGGCTCGAGCAGCCGCCGGTTGTTGAACCAGTCGACCCACTGCAGGGTGGCGAACTCGACTGGGTCGATGCTCCGCCAGGGCCCGGCGGCATCGGATGACCTCGGTCTTGAAGAGCCCGATGATGCTCTCTGCGAGCGCGTTGTCGTACGAGTCGCCGACCGTCCCGACGGAGGGCTCGATCCCCGCCTCGGCGAGCCGTTCGGTGTAGCGAATAGACAGGTACTGCGATCCACGATCGCTGTGGTGGACGAGATCGTCGCTGCCAGGGCGCGTGTGAAGAGCCTGCTCCAGGGCGTCGAGGGCCAGGTCGCTCCGCAGCGAGCCGGAGACACGCCAACCGACGATGGACCGCGAGAAGACGTCGATGACGAACGCGACGTAGACGAACCCGGCCCAGGTGGCGACGTACGTGATGTCCGCGACCCAGAGCTGGTTCGGCCGGGTTGCGTGAAACTCGCGCTGGACGAGATCCAGGGGACGAGCGGAGCCTTCGTCGGCAACCGTCGTCGTGGTGAACGCCCGGCCGCGCACGACTCCCCGAGGGCCCATGGCTCTCATGAGTCGTTCGACGGTGCAACGCGCGACCTCGAATCCCTCGCGGCGGAGCTGCCGCCAGATCTTGTCGGCGCCGTACACCGCCAGGTTCTCATCCCAGACGCGCTGGATCTCGGGCCGCAGCGTCTCGTCCCGCTTTGCACGCACCGGTCGGAGTTCCGGATCCGCCCTCCGTGCCACCTGCGTGTAGTACGCCGACGGGGCGATCGGCAGCACCTCGCAGATCGGCTCGACCCCGTACTGCCCTCGGTGCTCGTCGATGAAAGCCACCATGGTCACGCTCGTTGGTCGTCAGCCCTGGCCGCCCTCCAGCCTCTCGCTCTGCTTGCCGGACCCACTTGCGCAGCGTCTCCGCCGTGCAGCCATCTTCTCGGCGATCGAGGTGATCGCCGCCCACTCCGAGGGGTGCGTCGGCTGCTGCTCCAGGACGAGGCGCACCGCCCGCTCCCGAAGCTCTGCCGGGTACTTGCTCCGTCTTCCCATGGCTCCATCCTCTCAACGATTGGAGCCTCCGAGAAACCCGGGGCGGTTCACATGGTGCTGGTCGCGCTCGGCTGTGGCGGTCGAACGGACCTGGGCCCAAGTTCAACACAGGACGCCGGTTCCCAGCTCAGGTCGATTCCCAGTCGCCCCGCTCCCCGTTCAACTAACACCGCCACGACAGCTTGCGACAAGGCTCAATCCGGCGGGCAGCCACCGCAGACTCCCACGACGCCGCCATCGCGGACCCAGACGTAACATTGGTATTGGGGGTGCCCGAAGCCTTCATCTGGCGCGCAGTCGTAGTCGCTGTAGGGCGCTCCGACTCTTCGGTATTCAGCGGGCGCAACCTTGGTGCAGTCAACGATGCCGTAGATGCCGCAGACTCTGACGCCGCCATCCGACCGCCAGTCCTCCCGGCTGCAGCACCAGAGAGCGCCCCCCTCAGTGATGACTTGGTCCGGCAGTGGCGAGCAGTATTCGGTGTAGACGGGTTGTGGCTCGCTGGCCGGGAGGGAGGCGAGCGGTGTCCCCGGGGAAATCGTGGCGCACTCGTCGTGCCCGCCGCAGTTGCAGTTCGCCGTGGTCAGCGCCAACAATCCTGCACCGAGCAAGGTCAGCAACCGTGAGGTCCTCATCGGGCACCTCCTCTCGAACCCGACCACCCAAGAAAAGGCTATAGCGTGCAGCGGGGGTCGCCATGGGCCGAAGGGCTCACCGCCGGGACGCTCCCTCTCGCGAAGAGCCAAGGACCCTCAGGCAGAAGAGATCCAAGGAGGAACAAACCGGGCGTTCGGGCCGGAGGCCGGTCTGGGGGCCCTGTCGTCTGGCCAGCGGGGGGGCAGGACGAGGAAGCCAGGAGGCGCTCGGCGGAGGTGCTCAGCGCTGCCGAGGGTAGAGCAGTCCCGGGGCCTGGTGTCAGGCGGGGGTGAGTCTCGAACCTCGGACGGCGCTCAGCAGAAGTCGAGCTGGGGCGGGGAGGTGGCCGGGGCGAGGGGAAGAGGCCTGGAGGGAAGGCGCAGGTGCTCGAGGATGGCCTGGGCGGTTGTGGAGCGAAGGACGACGGCGACGACGCGTCGAGTGCTCCCGCAGCGCGGGCAGGTGAGGGCGTCGGTCTGGAAGGTGCGCTTGAGGAGCTCGGCCCAGGGGATGGGGCGGCGGGGGTGCCGTGGGCGGACGGGCTCGGGTGCCAGCGGGCAGAGAGGTGCCTGTGCCAGCGGCTCGAGGCGCGGGGACGACGCGGGGCCGCACCCGGGCATTGGGGGCGAAGACACCGAAGTAGCGCACGCTGGTTGGCCCTCGGTGGCGGGACGAGCGCGGCTACCCGGTGGAGGAAGGCCACCGGTGCCATCACGAGGTGCGTCTGTCCGGTGGCAGAGGCCCGCCCCATCCGGTAGGCGAGCCGTCCGTCGGGCAAGGCGGACAGTCGCTCGAGCGACAGGGGCCCGCGGGCGCCGCAGTTGCAGAGCTGGCCGTTGGCTTGCGCACGAGAGCACGGCAAGGCCGGTGGCCAGCGCCCGCGCTCCTCGCCAGCTCGCTCCCGAGGGTCTCCAGTGACCAGGCCACCCGGGGGCGAGAGTGCTCTTCTGCTGCACCCGCTCGCGTCGCATGTTCAGTCCCTTCGTGAGGGAGGACGGACAAAGCAGCCAGGAAGGGGCCAGGAGCCTCCCCGGATGTGACGGCCGCACCGCGAGCAGGTAACCCGGTGGCTTCTGCACGCTCGCTGCGCTCCGAACCGGGCGGCGTCCAGGGAAATGAGCAGCGCTCCCGGACGAAGCGCACCCCACACGAGGTGCTCCTCTGGCCGGTGCCCTGATCAACCGGCGTCGTGGTCGATTACGTCGTCGCTCCTTCCCCGCTTCCCGTGCGAAACGGTCGGGGCACCCGCTCGTGGGAACGGTCGAGGGCGGGGCAGACCGGAAAGGGTCAGCGCGCGCTCCGGGCCCGCGCCGGCTCGACCCTCGCCGCCGGAGCCCACACGCCCTGCGTCGAGGCGAAGAGCGCCCGGGCGAGTCCCGGGAGCTTCCGGGTGAAGCCACGCACGTGGGCCGCGACGGTGTCGGGCGGCCACATCGCGTCGTAGGTGAGGAGGGCCGGGGCGTCGCCGAGCGTCAGCACGGGCAGCGGGTCCGCCGAGCGGACCTTCGACTCCGGAAGCAGCGCGCCGCCGAGGCCGAGCTCCGCCCAGTCCTCCAGCGCGCCGTAGCTGATGGCACGGCCGGGGTACTCGTCGATGCGGAGTCGATGCTCGGCGAACATCTGCCGGGTGGCGTCCGCCAGCCCGCACACCCCCTGCGGCAGGAGAAGGCGGTCGCCAGAAATCTCGCGGAGCGAGACGCGCGCCGGAAGTCCGGGCCGGCTTCCCCCGGGTGGAACGTACCGGAGGCGCTCACGGTAGAGCGTGCACCGCACCCAGTCCGGGCTGCCGATGCCGCGGGGCGCGAAGACGATGTCGGCCTGCTGGGCCTCGACCCGGGCGGCCACGTCCCCGACCTGGCACTCCTTGAAGACGAGCTGGACCGCGGGATGCTCCGCGATGAAGGGCGCGGCCAGCCGGTTCAGCGAGCGAATGTCCAGGATGGGCGAGTACGCGAACCGAAGCAGCTTCACCTCCGGATCCCGGAGACGGGCAATGCCCTCCCTGAGCTCCTCCAGGGCGGCCAGGACTCCGCGCGCGCGGCCGAGCAGGTCCCGTCCGGTGGGGGTGAGCTCGACGCCGGCGCGCGAACGGAGGAAGATGGCGGTTCCGACCAGTGCCTCGAGCTCCGCGACGGCTGCGGAGATGGTCGGTTGACTGACACCGAGCTGCCGCGCCGCCGTGGTGAAGGACCCGGCGTCCGCGACCGCGACGAAGTAGCCCAGCTGGCTCAGCGTTGGTTTCATAGATTCCACCTATGCTGACATAGCGGGCATGGCCGTTTCCTTGCCAGGGGTCGGCAGCTAACCACTCCTGGCTCCGGACTTCCCCGGGGCAGTGTGACGGGAGCGAGCGATGCACGGTGCATGGAGGGCAGTGGTCCCGGCGGTGCTGATGCTGGGCGCGGCGGCAACGGCGAACCCGAAGGAGAGCGCCGGAGGCGCCGCGGCGGTGCCGATCGAGGCGGCCTCGTGGGCGCCGGTGTTCCCGGATCAGCCACAGGGCCCGGCCATGGCAGTCCTCTGGGGCGACCCGAAGAAGGGGCCAGTGGGGTTCCTGCTGCGCTTTCCGGCGGGGGCGAAGGTCCCCTCCCACGTGCACAGCTCCGACTACCGGGGGATCGTCATCTCAGGCGAGTTCAGCCACGCGGCGGCCCGGGAGCCCACCGTGACGCTCGGTCCGGGCTCCTACTGGTCACAGCGCGGGAAGCTCCTTCACGAGAACGCCTGCAGCCCGGCAGGACCGTGCGTGGTCTACCTGACTGCACCGCACGGGTTCGACCTCACCTTCGCGAGGTGAGCGACGTCTCATCACCGGAGGACGCCGGCCGCACCCGCACCGGGGCGGTCGGGGCAGACTAGTCTAGGGGGACAAGCTGTAGACGTATTCGTGCTGGGCGTCCCGTAGCGTCAACGAAGGCGTGCCGCCTTCAGTTCCGAGCTCGAACTCGAAGCCCCTCCGGCCCGGAGAGACCGTCACCCAGGATCTGGTTCCGTCGGGGTACGCCCGGCGGGGCAAGACGACGCTCTTCCACCCGCCAAAGTCGAACACCAGCTGCGCACCCTCGAGGGACGCGCTGAGCGTCCCCAGCGCACTATTCACGAACCGTGAGCCTGAGCCCCACGGAAGAAGGTCCTGAAGGATTCCGGGAGTTGGCGTTTCCCAGAGGGCCCGCTCTGATTCGAGTCTGGCGAAGTGGCGTAGCGCGTTGGCCTCGAGATCTCCTTCCGCCTCCGGCCTCCCATCGAAGAGAAGCTCCAGCAGCCGGCGGATGAATGGAGCCAGGAGGTGCAAACCCGTGTCTGAATTGGTGAGCAACACCGCGCCCACCCCATGCCGAGGCAGGAAGACGAAATCAGACTTGTACCCGAACATGCTTCCACCGTGGTTGATCACCCTCACCCCGCACCGCCTGGACTCGATCAGCCCCATGCCGTAGCGACTGTCCTCACCGAACAGCATTCGCCCCTTCCGGCGTCTGAGGAGATTCCGTTTCGAGACCAGCCGATCTCCGTTCGGCAGCCGTCCCTGGGAAAGCTCCAGCTGCACGAACCTGATGAGGTCCCGTGCCGAGGTCCAGAGTCCTCCTGCCGGGCACAGCGCAGCGACGGTTCGATTGATTGCCGGATCTGCCACCGTTGTCTTGCTGGATGAGTCGACTCCATGCGGATGGGCATGGTCGCCAGCCTCCGCGGCCGCGAAGTCGAACGTGCTGTCCTCCATGCCGAGCGGTCCAAGCAGCTCCGCACGCATGGCGTGCTCGAAATGTGCCCCGCGCTGCACACCCGGCATCGCCAGGTCCGCAGCAACGTAGCCCGCCGAGGCGGCCAGAAGGTTGCTGTACTGGAAGACCTCGCCAAATTTGGTTGTGGGCCTCGACGAGCGAAGCAGCTCGAAGGTCGAAGTGGGCCCGGCGTTCCGTGGATTGAAGATCCATTCCAGGTCCTGACGGGGGAGGCCCGTGCACGCGCTTACCAGGTCCTCGAAGCGCACCCGGGAGGTCATCCTCGAGTTGCCGAGACGGAAGCTCGGTTCGCGCCGTCGGACCAGATCGCTCCATCTGAACCTGCGGAGGTCGACCAGGCGGGCCAGCAGCAACGTGGTGAGCGCCTTGGTATTGGAAGCGACAAGAAAGAGCGTTCTGTCGGTGACAGGCTCGGTTCCGCCCAGCCTGCGAACTCCGAGACCGCGGCTGAGCACCACCCGTTCCTTCTGCACGACCGCGAGCGCCACGCCAGGGATGCCGAGTCTCTCCATCCCCAGCTCGACGAAGGCGACCAGTTGCTCGAGACGCGGAGCATCGAGCGAGCGCGCGCAACGCCCTCTGAAAGACTCTCGCGACCAGGACCGCGGTCTCAAGCTCTGAAGGATGAGCGACAGCTGCCCGGTCCGCTTCTCCAAGGTGGCCTGTGAGCCGGTGAGAAGAACCACCGTCCAGGTCCTGTCGTCCGGCCGCTCGAAGGCGCGGGCCTCGACCCTGCACCACTCCTTCGGCGAGGTCTCGAACTCGAAGACGGTCCGCTCGCCCCAGCCATTCCGATTGGCGGCACGTGGCATGATCACCAGAGGGCGGCGGCCAGCCGTGCCAGGCCGAAACATCGCCCAGGCTGCATCGACTGCGTCACCCGCCGTCCTCGCCGCGAGACCCTCGAGGATTGCCAGTTCCGCATCCCCGCCTGGGGGCTCGAGGACGAGGGCCCTTGCGGAGCGACGGAGAACCCAGCCACGGGGTGCCCTGAAGCACGCTCCTCCCGGGGTCACCAGCCGTTCGCCCTCTTTCGACACCTTGTGACCGGACGCCACCTGACTCCTGCAACAAGCGGATCGGGGGGAGGGAGAGTGGATTCGAGACAGAGACGAGGGTCAACGGAACGCTGTCCCGCGTTCCAGCCCCGCTGAATCTCAGGGCGACTGGTGCAGGACTCGGTCGACCCGGTAAGGTTCGGCCGTCCCGCCGATCCGATCCGAGCTTCAGCGAGCGCCAGCAGGGACACCGGTTCAGGGAATTCGGTTCCCGGGGGAGGCCGTCATGCCGAAAGCAAGAGCGGGCGCAGGATTCGTGTCGAAACTCGTCAAGGACCCCGCGAATCCGCCGAGGGTCAGGCACCTCATCGGTTTTCTCGGTGCTTCCTCCGAGAAAGGGAAGGTTCGGCTTTACCTCAGCTCCGACCTGAGCTCCTTCATCGATATTCCGGTCCCCGAGATCCTGCACCAGGAGCAGGGCGCGTCCGGCCAATCCCGGCTGGGAGCCGTCGACGTCTGGGTCAACGCCGCGGTTCCGTTGCCCGTCACCCTGAATCTCGAGGGCGGGTTGGTCAGGTTCCCCCTGGGCCACCCGACATGGCGCCCGCCTACCTTCGGCACGACGACGCCGACCATGCCAACCCCGCCGACCTTCCCACCCCCGACAACCTGGCCGACGGTTCCGCCGACCTGGCCAACCCGTCCGACCTTCCCCACGCTGCCGTCCTGGCCGGTGACCGGACCGACTCCCACCATGACGACCATCCCTCCCACACAGGGAACCGATACTCCGACGGTTCCAACCGATACTCCGACGGTTCCAACCACCACTCCCACCGGGCCTACCGCCACGACGCCACTGGGCCCCCCCCGGCCCGGAACGATGGGCTGGCCTTACCCTTGGTGACCGCCGGGGGGTTAGGCGGCGAGACGGAAGTTGCGCAGCTGTGAGCGCGTGCTGCTGACCGCCACCAGCGTCGTCCCCTACCTCCTGGACCAGGGCCTGGTCTCGGCGCGCGCGGTCGTCGAAGGCAAGCTCGAGGTCTCCGTTCTGGATCGGCGTAATCGCAGTTTCTTCGTGCGGGACGGGGTGAACGGAGGGATCTTCCTCAAGCAGGCCAGGAACCCTGACCCGACGGGGCTCGGCACTCTCGAACGTGAGGCACGCCTTTACCGGTCGCTCCAGGGCCGGGACGCGGGGCCATCCACCGCGCTCTCTGCTCTCCCCGCAATCGAGCGATACGATCCATTTCGCCGGGCCCTCGCGCTCGAGCTGTTCGCCGACTGCGAGAGCGTTGCCGAGCATCACTCGAGGTCCGGGGACGGAACGGGCGAACTGGCCAGAAGCGCCGGCGCCCTGCTCGCTGCGCTGCACCAGGAGCTGGCGGCCCGGATGTCCGACGCGGCTGTCGTGGCCGGCCTTCCTCGCGCGCGGCCGTGGATGACCGGTCTTCATCGCACCGGTCTCGCCGCCCTGAAGACCTTGGGCGCTCCGGCAGCTGCAATCGCCGACACCTTGAGCCGGATGCCGCAGCTCATCGCCCTCCTCTCGATGCTAGAGCCGCACTGGCGCGCGGACACTCTCGTTCACGGGGATCTCCGGTGGGACAACTGGCTGATCGTCAGAGGTCCTGGCGGGCGGCAACTGAAGGTGATCGACTGGGAACTCGTCGATGTCGGGGATAGTGCCTTCGACGTCGGTACGATCCTGAAGGAGTACCTGGTAGCGGCGCTGATTCTCGGCCCCGTCGGAACGATCAATCTTTGGCCGATGCGGGCAAGGATCCGCGCCTTTCTGGCCGCGTACCTGCTGGCTCGCGGGCACGCTTCTTCCATGGAGGGCAGGTCGCTGTTGGCCCGGGCGGTCGCTTACGCCGGGGCACAGCTCGTGACGGCGGCGCTGGAGTACTCGCAGGGCCTCGGGCAGGCCGATCCCCTCGTCCTGCAGTTCCTGGCCCTTTCAACCGCAATCCTGGGCCAACCCGCTTGGGCCATTCGTACGCTGTTCGCCCTGGAGTGAATGGTCAGGTGGATCCAGCCTCGACAGTCGAAGCGACCGTCCGGGCGGCACTCGCAGCAGTCCAGCTCCAGGCGGAAGGTTCCGTGGGTCTCGGGGACGAAACCCTCGATTCATCGCTCGCCAGAAGCCATCCCTTGCGCTTCATCGCCGCCTTCCAGCAGCTCTTCTATTCACGCTGCTACGCGCGGAGCGCGGCCCCGGCATCTGGCGCGTCCGTGTTCCTGCCGGATCCCGAGCTTGTCCGTGGTCTCTCTCGCTCGAACGCCAGCACCAGCCACTGGGACCACGGCTGGCGTGTTGTCCGTCTTCACCCCGGAGGCTGGGCCGACGTCGTCAAGGGCGAGCGCGTGCGCCGCTTGACGGTGGCGCAGCTCCTGCCCGCGGGCCCGTCCGGAGTCGCTCCCGGATCGGAGGTCCTCCTCCCGGCGCCGAGTCAAGCGCTCGATGTCCAGCCCACCTACTACTTCGCCTTCGGCGACGTCCTCGGTTGCGATCTCGACGAGGTGGCCCTCGTTCGCCTGTACTTCCATGTTCGGGCAGATGCAGCTCCGCTCCTCCTGCGCTGGTTGTCGGAGACGATGAACCGCTATCAGGTTCCGTTCCGCATGAAGCTCCCGGACCGTCCAGCGCTCTACCAACGGGCAGATGCGGCCGTGCTCTACTGCGCCCGGAGGTACGCAGGCATCGTGCTGCGGCTGATCGGGGGGATGCCCGAGGGGGTGCGCGAATCCCTCTCCGACCTTCCACCGCTGTTCACCCGGCCGCTGGGCCCCGGGATGGGTTTCGCCGAGGACCCTTGGACAGGCGAGAGCTTCGGGATGCACCGGAGCCGGTTGGTCGCGGAAGCGATGCTGGCACTCCTCGCGCGCGGCTCACCCTCGGGCGAGGCGGAGAAGTGGGCGGCGATGGAGGCTCGCTTCGCGGCGGAGGGTCTCTCGCTCGCCCGGCCCTGGTTGAATCCCGGGTCGGTCGATCCACCCGGCATCGCTCCAGAACCCGGTTCTAGACTCCATGGGTGAGGCCGGCCGGTTCGCCGAGGTGGCCTGCAGGCTCGGACGCCGCCTGTGTCGAGATGCAATCTGGAGCGGCGGCCGGTGCAACTGGCTCGGGTTCACGCTCGCTCGCTCGGAGCGAGGCTGGACCGTCGGCTACCGCGCCCTGGACCCGACCCTTGGAGAGGGCACTGCCGGGATCGCGGTGTTCCTGGCCCGACTGGCTGATTCGGAGGGGGACCCGATCCTCCGAGACACGGCCGAGGCGGCGGGGCAGCGAGTTCGTGATGCGCTCGCCGAAGCGGAGCTACCGGTGGGCTTCCACGAGGGGCGCGCCGGAATGAGCTGGGCGCTCACGGAGATCGGCCGCCTCCTGCAGAGGGAGGATCTTCTCGTGGCAGGTCTGGGTGAGCTAGCGCGGCTGGCATCTGCAGCCCAAAGCGAGGAGGTGTGCGGCCTCGGCCGAGGGATTGCCGGTGTCGCGCTCGCGCTCCTCTCGGGCCCGGAGGGGTCCGGCGGCGATGATCTCCTTCAGCTGGGGCTCGAACTGGGGCAGCTGCTCGTCGCTCGCTCGGTCCGCTCGACGCGCGGCTGCACATGGCCCACGCAGAACCGGTTCGGAGCTTCACGGCTGCTCGGGTATGCGCACGGGCCCTCGGGCATCGCCTCGGTGCTGCTGCGGCTGCAGCAGGCGACCGGTCGTCGCGGCTCGATCTCCACCGTCGCCTGGAGGGCTTTCGACTTCGAACGGACCTTTCAGGATCCGCGCCGCAAGACATGGCCAGAATCCGAGGTGCCCCTCGACGGCCGTTCGAGTGTGAGCGAGCCGCGCTTCCCCCGAAGCTGGTGTCACGGTGCAGCCGGGATCGGGATGGCCAGGTTGGCGGCGACCGGAGCTCCCCGACCTCCGGCCTCGGTCGCCGCCGACACCGAGACGGCCATCGAGCTCTGCCGCGCCAGTGCGCTGGCTCCGATTCGGCTGGGTGATGCTTCCCCGTGCCATGGACTGACCGGCACTCTCGAGATGCTCCTGCTCGTCGCCCGGCGCCAGGACCACCCGGGGCTGAACCAGCTGGCGCTCGAGATGGCAGAGCGGCTCGCCGAGCACCAGCGCGGAGACATCCCCTGGCAGTGCGGGCTTCCCGGTCTCCCCGAGATCCCGGGCGTTCTGCTCGGGCTCGCGGGCATCGGCGATTTCTATCTCCGCCTCGCTCGCCCCGACCGTTTCACCTCACTGCTCACGCTGGAAGGAGCTTGCGCATAGCCATACGGAGTCGCTCCGGAGAGCGAAATCATCACGTCCTCCTCCTGAGGGCGAAGCGGTCCTTTCCCGAGCGCGTCGATCAGTTCCCGGAGCTCTCCTGGCGTCTTCGGCGCGCAGAGGATGCCGTCGAGTTCCGGTCGGGTGAGGGCAAAGCGATAGTGGTCACTGATCGCCGGCACCCACTCCGGTGAGCGTCCGTGAGAGACAGGAAGACTCGGGAGAGAGGAGACGCTGTTGAAGCCGTAGACGAGCGTTCGTCGCGGAGAGGGCAGGTACGGGAACAGATCGGCTCGCGCTCGTGAATGGGCGCTGTTGTACCGGCAAAAGGCGATGTCGACCGTACCGCTCTGGACGGCCTGAAGCGCATACAGTCGTTCGTGAAACGTGGCCCCGATCGCCGTGGCCCCCGCGTGTCCGAAGCTTCGCAGAACAGCCAGGCTATGGATCCGCGGACCGAACCCAAGGTGGTTCGAGACTGCTCCGGCGATGAGAAGGTCGGTCCTCCCGAGCCCCTCGACGGAGTCGATCAGCTCCTGGGCCTGGAAATTGTGAAAGAGCGGCTGATCCAGGTAGGAGACGACGCCGACGACGATCCGGTCCCGGATCGAGTTCCGGGCAAGCAGCGCTGCCAGGCCCCGTCGGGTACCCTCGTAAAGAGGCCAGTGCAGGTCCAGGGACAAGAAGAAGAAATTGATCCCGGCATCGAACGCATCCAGCACGGTTCGTGGGTCTCGAACCAGCCCCAGACAGAAGGGACTCACCTGAAGCCCAGCGGGACCCAGCAGGAGCCGATCGCCCGGAAGCGGGAGGCTCTTGCGGGACCGATCGATGCCGAACATGAGTCACCCCCATCGACCCAGCCCCTGTTCGGGGAGCCGCGGGGCGACGTCATAGCGCGCCGGCGCGGCCCGAGCATCCGTCGACGGCTCCGTCGGTGTCGTGGCTCTGCTCGCCCCCGGGAGCCCGTCCGATCTTGCGACGCCGTTCGGCGTGCGAGATGCTCCCTCACGAGGGGGGGCCATGGCGGACCCTCGAGATGACGAGCCCGAATCGGTGTCCGTCGGCGGGTCATTCTCCGCGGATCGAGAAACCGCGACCCTCGACTCCGATCCGGTCGATCCGAGGAACGCCCCGTCGCCCAACCTCCGGATCGGTGAGGTGCTCGCCGGACGGTTCGTCGTCCTCCGCTTCGTCGCCCGGGGTGGCATGGGGGGCGTCTACGAGGCGCGTGACATGGTGCTCCAGAGCACCGTCGCGCTGAAGGTCCTCGAGCCGAGAGTCGCCGCCGATCCCGCGGCAATGACCCGGTTTCACCGGGAAGTGTTGCTGGCCCGGCAGGTGAGCCACCCGAACGTGTGCCGGGTGTACGAGTTCTTCGAGACGACGAATTCCGTCGGCGAGCCCATCCATTTCCTGACCATGGAATTCCTAGAGGGCCAGACGCTCTCCCGATGGCTCCGCCGGAAGGGGAGACTCGCCTTGAACGAGGCGATCCCGCTCGTCAACCAGATGTGCGAGGGCCTTTCCGCCGCGCACGAGGAGGGGGTGGTTCACCGAGACTTCAAGAGCAGCAACGTGATCCTCGTGCCACGAAGCATCGACTCGGCGGACGGCGTCCCCCGGGTCGTCATCACCGATTTCGGGATCGCCAGAGCATTGAAGCAAGGCATCGAGGTCCCGGAGCCTCAGCTCATCACCGGCTCCGGTCTCCTGGGCACGCCCGCGTACATGGCGCCGGAACAGGTCACCGGAGGAAGCATCAGTCCCGCAACGGATATCTACTCGCTGGGAGTGGTGCTCTACGAGATCGTGACGGGACAGCTTCCCTTCTCGGGGGATACCGCCCTTGCGACGGCGGTGCGCCGTGTCGAGGAACCTCCGCCGACGCCAGAGGGAGCAGCTCCGGGCCTCGATTCCCGGTGGACCAAGACCATACTTCGCTGCCTCGATCGGGACCCGGCACGCCGGTTCCAGCACGCCAATGAGGTGGCCGCCGCGCTCGTCGCGCAGCCGCCGCGAAGGCGCCGGCTGCTCCTTGCGGCGCTTCTGGGCAGCCTCCTGCTCCTCGTGAGCGGGGTGGCAGTCCGAAGCTTGCGAGGCGCCGAGCACGGCCCCCCCTGGGCTGCGCTCCCCGCTCCGTCAGTGGCGGTGATGCCGTTCGTGGATTTGAGCCCGCAGCATGACCAGGAGTACCTGTCGGATGGCGTGGCCGAGGAGATCATCGGCGTCCTGACCCAGACGCCCGGGATCCGGGTCGTCGCACGGTCCTCGTCGTTCTCGTTCAAGGGGAGGAACGAGGATCTGCGCTCGGTCGGCGCGAAGCTGAGGGTGGCCCACATCCTCGAGGGAAGCGTCCGCAAGGCGGGAGATCGACTCCGGGTGACTGCTCAGCTCGTCAACGCAGATGATGGCTATCAGCTGTGGTCGCGCACCTTCGACCGGAAGCTGGTGGACATTTTCGCGGTGCAGGACGAGGTGGCTCGAGAGGTGGCCAGAGCCCTGAAGGGGAGCCTCCTCTCGTCCAGGAAGGGACGGACCATCCAGACGACCAGTCCCGAGGCGTATGCCAGCTATCTGAATGGGCTGCAGCTCTTGAATGCCGGATCCTTCGCCGACGTGCGCAAGGCGGTTGCCGACTTCGAGAGTTCGGTGGCGCTCGACCCTCGCTACGCCCCGGCGCACGCGGCGCTCGCGAAAGCGTTGCTGTTCTACGAGAGCTTTGCGCCGGCCGACGAACCTCGGTATCCACGATGGCAGTCGCGCGTCCTCGCCGAGGCGGAGGCCGCAGCGTCCCTGGACTCCGAACTCGCGGACGCGTACGCAGTTCGTGGCGATGCTCGCCTCGTGCTGGGCTGGGAATGGGATGGGGCGCGCAGTGACCTCGAGCACGCGCTGGAACTGGCTCCCGCGAACGCCTACGCCCTTCGCCGGTATGCGCTGCTTCTCGAGGGGCTGGGCAGACGCGACCAGGCGCTGGACACCGCACTTCAGGCCGTCGACCTCGACCCCGTTTCAGGCGCACCTCATTTCACCCTGGCGGGCATCCAGATGAGGCTCGGACGATACCCGCAAGCCCGCGGAACGCTCCTGGACGCCACGAGGCTCGCCCCGCGGCATCCCGGGACATGGCTCCAGTGGTGCACCGAGCTTCTGGACGGCAAGCCGGCGGCAGCGCTGTCCATCGCGCTGCAATCACCTACACAGTTCAACCGGAACTTCGGCGCGGCGCTCGCGTATCACAGCCTGGGTGACGACTCTGCGTCTCGCCAGGCACTGGATCGGATGATTGCCAGCGAGGCCGAGAACGCCCTGTACGACATCGCCCGGACCTATGCCTGGCGAGGGGAACAGGATCAGGCGCTGGAATGGCTCGAGCGTGCGCTGGTCGAGCACGACCCGGTCGCGCTGGCGATCCAGACGGATCCACTTCTCCGCTCCCTGCGGGAGGATCCCCGGTTCCTTGCCCTGCTCGAGCGGTTTCATTTTCCGAAGCAGTGACCGGTGGTCCCTGGGCGGCGCTCCGGAAACGGCTGACTCGAGAACTCGGATGAGGTGGAAGACAGCCGAAATCCATCTTGACGGTAGGAACACGACGAAGCCCCCGACTTCTCCGAAGAAATCTTCAGGGATCCAAGGAAGCCGCGAACCCGACCGTCCCCACCAGGAGAATCGGGAGCGACAGGACCAGCAGCGCCACCGCGGACCAGACCACGGCCGTGGAGGCCCTCTCCACGCGGAGCTCCCGAGCGGTCCGGACGCCCGACTCGAGCCTGGTCCTCACCTCCGCCAGGGCGCCCACCTCGGTCCCAGGAGAGCAGACTCGTGGCGATCGCCAGCAGGCCGAGCCAGAGGGTGATCCCGCCGAGCGCTGCCAGCAGGCCGATGATCGCTGCCCGCCGCCATTGCTCACGGCAGACCTCCCGCTCGATGTGCCCGAAGAACGGCTCGGTGACCCCGAGCGAGGTGGCCCGGCGGACGGACTCCAGCGCCCCGGGGTGGTCTCCCTCGTTCCACCGGACCGCCGCCAGCTCGGCGTGGACCTTGCCGTTCTCGGGGAGCTGCTGCGCGAGTCGCTCGAGCTTGGGCCGGGCCTCCCGGAAGTTGCGATCCTGGAGGTCCATGCGGGCCGAGACGTGGAGCAGCTCGGTGTCGTCGGGGAGCAGGCGGACGGCCTCGGCGAGGTAGGCCCGGGACCTCGGACGACCGTCGTCGAACCAGGCATGGGCGAGGATGCCGAGGAGGGCCCCGCGCCGCTTCGGCGGACCGATGCCGAGCCGCAGCGCTTCCTCGAGCTCGAGCCGGCCGTTCACGGTGTCGCCGCCCCGGAGCCTGGCCACCCCTGCCAGGTAGTGGGCACGCGCGTTCTTCGGGTTCGCCTGGAGGAACTTCTCGGCCTCGGGCGTCACCTCGCGGTCGCCGCTCTCCAGCCGCTTGAACAGGGCCTCGTAGGTGGCCAGCTGGTCGGGCGGAAAGGGGTGCGGCTCGTCGGGCTGCTGGGATGCGCCAACCGCCGGACCAGGATCAGCAACCCGTGCATGTGCTCCCCCCGCGGCGGTGAGCAAAGCCCAGGGCCAGGGAGAGGGCAATCCGCGCGCCGCGTCCGACCTGCCGGTCGGGTCCTGGAGAGACGGGAGAGGGCCCTGCGCGGGCCTTCCCCTCCCAGGTGAACGGGCTCAGGGGACCGCGAACAGGTTCGCGGCGAGGGCGAGCTCTCCCGGGGGGAAGGCGCCGCGCCCGACGACCACGGGAACCTTGACCTTCCAGAGAACGGTTCAGGTCGACGCACCACCAGGTGATGGTGTCCGTCGTCTGCGTCTTCTTCGGATTCGAGGCGGGAGCGACGTTGTCGTGCTCCCCTCGCTTTCCCTTCGCGTATGCGACCGACAGCGTGAGAGCGCAGACGAGTGCCAGCGCCCACGTGGCGTGTTTGGTGTGCATGCTGGGTCTCCCCGCCACCGGCAGAACTGGCCCGATGGCGCGGGGGCGAAGTGCATGGAGTGGGCCCTGGGCGGAGCGCCGAGACGGCGCAAGGGCGCGCACGCCTTCTTTGCGAGAGGCCGGCCGCAGCAGAAAATAACGACCGATAATGTACGAATTCAGAGTCGTCGAATGACGTGGGGCGTCGGCGCTTGATGACGCGGCCTGGTGCAAATCGAATCTAACGGCCAGCTCGGTGAGAAGCGTTCAAGCGGCGAAGGATCTGCGCGAGATCTCCCCGAACGGCGCCCGTGGCCCTGGGCACTGATGGGATCGAGCGAAGAACCTGCGGGAGATCGTCGTCTCGGCCCGATCGGTCGGGGGCGGCTGCGCAATGAATTTCGCGGCGATAGGCCATCGAGTGGCGTCGGAGAATCGGCCTTCGCCGGTGGGGCGCCTTCAGCTTGCCCCGGCGCCCACATCGACATATGAACACCAATTGATATGGAGTCCCTGTCCCAGTCCTTCCGGGCCCTCGCGATCCGACCCGGCTCCGCATCCTCCGCCTGGTGGCCGCGGCGCCGCTGAACGTCTCCGAGCTGGTCTCCGTCGTGGGGGTGGCCCAGTCCTCGGTGAGCCACCACCTGGGCAAGCTCCGGCAGCTGGGCCTGGTCTGCGAGGAGCGCTCCGCGGGCTTCACCTACTACTCGCTGGCGGTGGACGCGGGCGACGTCCAGGCGCCGCTGATCAAGATGGCCTGCGAGGCGGAGGACGGCACCGGGGACCTCGCCGGCCTCAAGGACCTGCTCCGGCAGCGGGAGGACCGGCAGATCCTGAACGAACGTCTCCTCGAGCCGGGCCAGTCGTGGTTCCTCTGGGCGAGCGCACTCGCCTCGCTGCTCCCGCCGCTGGACGTGGCGGACTTCGGCTGCGGCACCGGGGCGCTCAGCACCTCCATCGCCCGCTGGGCGCGCTCGCGGCGTTCCTCGCCTCCGAGCAGGCGGGATACCTGACCGGACAGGCCATCGCCGTGGACGGCGGCTTCCTGCGCGGGCTCTAGAGCCTCCGGAGGAGGAGCTCGCCACGAGGGTGGTGAGCAGCAGGACCGCCGGCACGCCGGCGGGCGTCGGAGGGTCGCCGGGCTCGACCCGGTGGAGGAGGCGCAGGAAGGTTGGAACGCCGCGTCGGGGTCCGATTCCGGGACGCCGGTTCCCTGGATCGGGCATCCGCCGAGCGTGGAGATCCCGATCCCACCAGACGTCTACCTGGCACATGCTTTGAAGTTGCCGGAAACGAATGGCCGCCTTCCTCCAGGACCTCCGCTACGCCCTCCGGAGCTTCGGGGGCCGACCCGCTTTCGCGACCGTTGCCGTCCTCACCCTCGCCCTCGGCATCGGCCTGAACGCCTCGGTCTTCACCGTGGTGGACGCAGCGCTTCTGCGCGCCCTGCCCTACGCCGAGCCGGATCGCCTGGTTCATCTGTGGCAGGTCGAGGAAAACCAGGAGCGGACGCGGTTCTCCTTCGCCTGGCAGACGTTGCGGGAGCTCCAGGCCGAGCCGGGGGGTTTCGCCTCGGTCGCGGGCTATGCGGCGACCCCGGTGGTCTGGACGGGCCGGGCCGTGGCCGAGGAAATTCCGGCGCTCCGGGTCACCTCGAACTTCTTCGACGTCCTCGGTGTTCGTCCCACGCTCGGGCGCACCTTCCTGCCCGGCGAGGACGAGCTCGGTGGGCCCGGTGCGGTGATCCTGACCGACGCGTTCTGGCGCAGCCGTCTGGGCGGAGACCCGGGAATCGTCGGAAGGACTCTCGACTTTTCCGGGGAGCCAACCACCGTGGTCGGCATTCTCGCGCCGGGCTTCCCGTTCGCACCGGCCCGGGATGCCCGGGTGATCATCGCCGCACAGCCCCGAGGTGACGAGGCCACCCGGCGCGGCTTCAACTGGATCCGGCCCATCGCCCGCCTGCGCGACGGGGTGACGCTCACGGAGGCTCGGAAGCGACTCACAGCCTTCGAGGATGCGCTGCGGACCCGCTTCCCGGTCGAGCTCGGAGGCGTGCTGACCGACGTCGCTCCCCTCCGGGACGAGCTGGTCGGCCAGGTCGAGCCGGTGCTGTTCCTTCTCTTCGTCTGCGCCAGCCTGGTCCTCCTCGTCGCCTGCGTGAACGTGGCCAATCTCCTCCTCGCTCGCGGAACGTCGCGCCAGAAGGAGATGTCGATCCGGGTGGCGCTCGGGGCGGCCCGGGGACGCCTCGTTCGCCAGCTCCTCACCGAGAGTCTCCTGCTGTCACTCGCCGGGGGAACGCTGGGGCTGCTCGCCGCGCACCTGAGCTTGCCGCTGCTCCTCGCCGGGATCCCGGCACGCGATCGCGCAGGAATGCCTTTCCTCGAGCATCTCGACGTCGATGGCCGTGTGCTGGGCTACGGCGCGGCGATGATCGTGGTCACCACGGCGCTGTTCGGCATCCTCCCGGCGCTCCGCGCCTCCCGCCCCGACGTTCACTCCACGCTCAAGGACGTCACCTCGGCGGAACGCACTGCGGGCACGCGACACGGCGTGAGGGAGCTCCTGGTGTGCCTCGAGGTCGCGCTCGCGCTGATGCTCCTCTGCTCGGCGGGACTGATGGGCAAGAGCCTGATGCGCGTTCTCACCGTCGATCCGGGCTTCCGCCCCGAGGGGCTCCTCGGCATCGAGCTGGCGCCGACCCAGCAGCGTGTCCTCGAGCCGGCGGAGACGATCGCGGCGCGGGCGCGGCTCCGGCAGCGCCTGGAGGGCGTTCCCGGCGTGACCGGGGTCGCGACGGTCAGCCGCCTTCCCGGAACGGGGAGTCAGGGCGCGCACAGCTTCGTCCGGATGGATCGGCCACCGCCGAGCGGCGCGGAGCCCGTCGCGACGGCCCGCGAGGTCAGTCCCGGCTACTTCCGCACGCTCGGTCTTTCCCTGCTCGCTGGCCGGGACTTCGGTCCCGAGGACAGGCCCGGATCGACGCCGGTGGTCGTGGTGAACCGCGCTCTCCAGCAGCGGTATTTTCCCGGCGAGGACCCCCTCGGGAAGACCATCCGCTTGGTCGCCGCGAAGAGCCAGCCCGTGTTCACGATCGTCGGCGTGGTCGCAAACCAGACGCTCGGCGGGCTCGACGAGGAGCCGCCGGCGGTCCTCTACTACCCGGACACGCAGTCGATGTCCGCGCGCTTCGCGGCGGTGGTCCGGACCAGCCGCCGGGGCATCGGACCCGAGCTTCGCCAGGCCCTTCGTGAGGCGGCCCCCACCCTGGTCGTGGGGCCGGAGCGTCCCCTCGACGACTTGCTCCAGGAGGCCCCGACGATGTTTCTCCGCCGCTACCCGGTCTTCCTGCTCGGGGTGTTCGCCGCGGTGGCGCTGCTGCTGGCCTGCATCGGGATCTTCGGAGTGGTCTCCTTCGGCGTCGCACAGCGCACCCGCGAGTTCGGGATCCGCATGGCGATGGGCGCGCTCCGGAGGGACATCGTCCGGCTCGTGCTCCGGCGAACGAGCCCGCCGGTGCTGCTCGGAACCGGGGTGGGGCTCGTCGGCTCGGTGGCGCTGGCGACGGTCTTCCGGGGCCTGCTCTTTGGCGTCTCGCGCACCGACCCGCCGGTGCTCGCGGGCGTGGCGGCGATCTTGATCGGCGTGGCGATACTCGGCGCGCTGCTCCCGGCGCTGCGCGCGGCCCGTGTCGACCCGGCGGTGTCGCTCCGGGGTCTCTGACCGTGCGGACGGGTCCGACCATGACCGAGCGTCGCATCCGGGGCTACTGCGCGCTCTGCAAGTCGCACTGCGGAACCGTTGCCGTCGTCGACGGCGACCGCCTCCTGCGGGTCGAGCCCGATCCGGATCATCCGACCGGTGCTGCGCTGTGCATCAAGGGGCGGTCCAGCCCCGAGATTCGCGCCAGTCCAAACCGAGTCCTGTACCCGCAGCTCCGGACCGCTCCGAAGGGGGCCGCCGACCCCGGCTGGCGACGAATCGGGTGGGACGAGGCGCTGGACCGCACCGCGAGCGCGATGCGAGCGATTGCCGAGCGACATGGGCCCGAGGCCGTCGCGTTCGCGCTCGCCTCCCCGGCCGCGACGGCGATCTCCGACGGGTACGTCTGGATCAAGCGGCTGATCAACCGCTTCGGAAGCCCGAATGTCTGCAACGCGGTCGAGCTCTGCAACTGGTTCCTGGACTACTCCCACCGGCTCACCTTCGGGCGGGGGATCGGCTCGCCGGACTTCGCCCGATCCCGGACCATCGTCCTCTGGGGCTACAACCCCAGCGTCTCGGGGCTGGACCATGCGACCGCGCTGGCCAGCGCGATGCGACGAAACGTCACGCTGATCGTCGTCGATCCGAGAAGGGCGGGGTTCGCCGGGCGTGCAGACGCGTGGCTCCGGGTCCGGCCGGGGGCGGATGCGGCGCTGGCGCTCTCGCTGACCGGCGAGATGATTCACCGGGACCTTCTCGACGCGAGCTTCGTCCGGCGCTGGACCAACGGTCCGCTCCTGGTGCGCGAGGACACCAACCGCCTTCTCCGCGGAGACGAGCTCGATCCGCATCTGCCCCCGAGCACGCTCGTCGCCTGGGACGAGGTCGCCGGCCGACCCTCGCCCTACGACACGAGGCGCGCAGCGTATGCCGACCCGAGCTGCCGGCCAGCCATCCTCGGGGCATGGTCCGTCCCGCTGGCGAGTGGTCCGGTGGCCTGCACCACGGTCCTCGAAGCGCTTCGTCGTCGCTGCGCGGCCTATCCTCCCGAGGTTGCGGCGACGATCACCGGAGTGCCGGCGGAGGAGATCCGCCGCGCCGCCACCCTCCTCGGCGAGCAGCGGCCGGTGAGCTACTTCGCCTGGACGGGCATCGCGCAGCACGCCAACTCGACGCAGACCGATCGGGCCATCGCCGTGCTGATGGCCCTGACCGGAAGCGTCGATTCGCCGGGAGGCAACGTCGAGTACGCCTCGGCACCGGTGGCCCCGGTCAAGGGCGAGGAGCTCGTCCCCGGAGGACGCCGCAGCGCGATCGGCTCCGCCGGACGGCCTCTCGGCCCGGCAGGCTTGGGCGTTGGGGTTCCGGCCGCCGACCTCTACCGGGCCATCCTGGAACGGGAGCCCTACGGCGTTCACGCGCTGGTGGCGTTCGGGTCCAACCTCCTTCTCACCCGGGCGGATCCCGAGCGGGGGGCGGCGGCGCTGAAGGCACTCGAGCTCTACGTGCACGCCGACCCGGTGCCGAACCCATCATCTGCCTTCGCGGACATCCTGCTTCCGGTGAGCGACCCGTGGGAGCGGGAGGGCCTGAACGTGGGGTTCGATGGCAGCGAGGAGGCGGCGGCGCTCGTCCAGCTCAGACCCCGGGCAGTGCCGCCGGCCGGCGAGAGCCGCTCGGACACGTGGATCGTCTTTCAGCTCGCCGAGCGCCTGGAATTCGGCGCCGACTTCTGGGACGGCGACGTGGAGGCAGCGCACGACCACCTCCTCTCGCCATCGAGGCTGACGATGGCAGACCTCCGTGCTCGCCCCGGTGGGATCGCCGTGCCAGTCGTACAGCGTCGCAAGCGCCATGCCGAACAATCGGGGGATTCCTTTTGCGGCTTCGACACGCCAAGCCGGCTGGTGGAGCTGCACTCGGAGAGGATGGTGGCGGCAGGATACGACCCCTTGCCCGACCACCGGCCGACGGCCACCGACCCTCGCCACCCGCTGCTTCTCACCAACGCCAAGCTCCTGCACTTCTGCCAGAGCCAGCATCGCGACATTCCGGCGCTGCGGCGGCACGCTCCCGAACCCGTCCTGGAGCTACATCCTTCGACTGCGGCCGATCGCGGAATCGCCGACGGTGTCTGGGTGGAGGTGAGAACCGCGCACGGGCGCGCCCGATTCCGGGCCAAGCTGAACTCTTCGCTCGATCCGTCGGTGGTCAGCGGGCACTTCGGGTGGTGGAGGGTCGGACCCGAGCCCGAGCTCGCAAACTTCGCCGCGCTGATCGATCCAGACGCCGCGGACCCGATCAGCGGGACGGCGACTCACCGTGGACTTCCCTGCGAAGTCGAGCCCGCCACGAGGTCCAAGGAAGAAGCGCCCGAGTTCTCTCGAACGGGCGTGAGATGAGGAAGGGCGAGGTTGACCCCGGACCTCGTGGTCAGTGCCCGGCCGCTCGTCAGTCCGCCGCGAGCGCGGGTCCGGGTGGGACACGGGCAGCCCGGAGCGCGGGCCAGGTGCTCGCCACGAGGGCGGTGAGCAGCAGGACCGCGGGCACGCCAGCGAGCGTCGGAGGATCGAGGGGCGCGACCCCGAAGAGCAGGCCCTGGAAGGCGCGCGCGGCGAGCGCACCCGCGAGGGTGCCGGCCGCGGCGCCGGCACCTACCCAGCGCACGGCTGCGCCCATGACGGACCGCGCCTGTCTTCCCGGCGAGGCCCCGAGCGCGCTCCGGATGGCCAGCTCTCGCCGCCGCTGCACCTGGGCGTAGGCCAGCACCGCATACACGCCGGAGAGGCACAGCGCGAGCGCCCCCGCCGCGAGCAGCGAGAGCAGGCGTGCTCCGGCGCGGCGGGCCGAGAGCACAGCCGTGAGCAACGCCTCCCCGGGCTGGACGGGCGAGACGGCGACCTCCGGGTCCACGGTGTGGACCAGCTCGGCGAG
>Ga0335069_10001435_pt1 | contig 38606 bp, 60 predicted proteins | sample Lox_Sample_11_FD_206714 | JGI IMG/M metagenome (GOLD analysis project Ga0335069, IMG submission 206714) | Soil microbial communities from Loxahatchee National Wildlife Refuge, Florida, United States - Lox_Sample_1.1 | ecosystem: Environmental > Terrestrial > Soil > Wetlands | place: USA...
TTTGCCACGAAAGGACACGGGCATGGTGTTCTTCCAAAGCAAACGGCACCTGGCGTGAATAGAACACAAACTATTCAAAAAGACATTAATAAATCTATGCCAGTTCCAAAAGGTTTTACCAAGGGACACATGACAAATGTCAAGGCAGCATCTGCTCATATGCAGGCTAGGAAAGGCATTAACTAACCTATGGCGAAATTACGAGCAGCACAACGCAAGAGATTGAAGTCGTCAACATTTGGTCTCCCAGCTGAGAGAAAATATCCTATGCCTGACAAGTCACACGCAATAAATGCGAAAGCACGCGCGACACAACAGGAAAAAGCTGGCAGATTATCGCCAGCGCAAAAAGCAACTATCGATAGGAAAGCTAACCGTGTCCTGGGACTACGAGACATGTTAGCTTCCGTACAGCCAAAATAGTATGGATGACGACGCAATCATCACAACTGCCGAAACCGAAGAGGTGCCGGAATGGGAAGAACACAGGGGCTCGGGCAGCCAGGTGATCCCACCGGCACTTCCGCCATCTTCAGACAAAGAGTTCTGGGGAGATTCTTTTCATGCAGAAAGAAAGACCGAAGACATAAAACGCGAAACAGTTATTCCGAGCAAACATGGTATCCAAATGGTAGGACGTGAGTTTATCTGTACTACCTGTCCGCATACACATTCTCTCTCTATCGACCCCGACAAATATACCCTAGATCATAGCGGACAAATCATTGCTATTGACAAGAAATGATAATTGTCTTTATGATGAATAAGTAAAGGTTGGTGCAAACCAACTTTCTGAGCAGCACCCTGGCTCCAATGTGGGTTGTACAAACTAAAGAAAGGAGGTGAACCAATGCTACATCCAATAAAAACGAATGAAAACTCTCAAACGCCAGTTCTTACAGCAGATGAACAACTTGCCCAGCTAGAAGCTGAGACGATGAAGGCACTCGGTAAGAAACCTGACGCTACCGCTTCAGAAGAAACACCAGAGACCCCATCAACCGAACAGACTGAGCAACCAGGTGAAGAGACACCTGAAGACAAGCAACCAGAGGAAACTCCGGAAGCTGAAGAAACAACAACGCCAGACTCAGACGCAGACGAAGAAATTGATCTTTCACAATTCAAGGCAAAAGGACAAGAGCGGATCAAAGACCTTGCTGATAAAGCAAGTAAGGTTCCGCAGCTAGAAAAGGAGGTCCAACGCCTACAGAAGTTACTTGGTTTAGGTCCAACGGAAAAGCCTCAGGCACAACCAGCGCAACCGCGCCAGGCGCCCCAGAAACCCGTTACTCCTCTACCATGGGCAAAGCCTGCGACTGAAGAGACGCCAGCTGATGAGCAAAACCTTACTGAGGAAGAGCTTAACCAGCGCATTCAAGACGAGAGTCAACGCAGTATTCGGAATGATCGAATATTGAGAACTCTTGACTACGATATATCTGCAGCCGAAGACAAGTACCCCGAACTTCGCAAGCCAAAAACTCATTTTGAAAAAGGTGAGGACGGTAAGCAAGTAGAAGTTGTTGACGAACCAAATCCAGCCTTCGATCAGAAGTTGACCGAGAATATAGCCAAATGGTATCAGACTCTTTTCAAAGAGGATAATACCCTTCGTTTTGGTGAATTCGTCGATCAAGTCATGTCCTTAAAAGCAAAAGGTACGGAAGAAGGAAAGAAAGCAAAAGTCAAAATCTTGCAAAAACAAGCCGATGAGCAAGCGATTGATCCTTCTGGGACTCCAACAAACTCAGGAACTGATAATCTTGAGTCCAAGGTTCGTGGCGCAAAGTCTGCATCAGACCTAGCGGAGATCGAAAAACTTTTGCCCCATGCCGAGTGAATTGAAAGAGAAAGGGGGTGAAAACTGAATGGCATTAACAACAACAGGTACATTACCAGGTCCAATACAGGCGTTTTATGAACAACAATTCTTAATTCGTTCTGAGGAAAATTTTGTTTGGGATCAACTTGGAAAACAAGGAAGAATTCCAAAAGGGCAAGGAAAGACGGTGGTATGGAACAGGATGACAAATCCGACGGCCAAAACATCGGCTCTTACTGAAGGCACAGATCCAACTCCTTCAGGACTTTCTGCAACTCTACTCTCTGCGACTTTATCACAGTACGGTAACTATGAGCAGGTAACTGATCTCGTAGAAATGACCGCCATCGACCAAACCGTTAAGGAGGCAATCGATGTTCTCGCATACGAAGCAGCTGTGACAATTGATACAACGATTAAAAACGTTGTAGACACAGGTGGTACAGCATTGTACGCATCTGCAGCAGCAAACCGAACGTCCATCACTTCCACAAGTGTTGTGACTGTAGCTGATTTGCGAAAAGCAAAGAGAGCATTGAACCGTTTTGCAGCACGACCTCATACCGGAGATAAATACCTCGCTGTTGCCCACCCTGACGTTATTTACGACTTGGAGGGAGACAGTAACTGGGTAAACGCTCATATCTACACAACGGTAGGTGTGGACAATATCTACAATGGTGAGGCTGGAGAGCTTTACGGTACACGATGGATCATGACACAAATCTCAACGAAACTGATTAACTCAGGTTCTGCGAGTACCAACGTGTACTTGACACATATCATGGGTCAAGACTTCTTTGGCGTTTCTAAATTGCAATATTTGGAGACATACGTCGATAGTCCATCTCCTCGATCTGCACTGCGTTTATACAGTGATATCGGGTGGAAGTCGTCATACGCTGTTAAGGTGTTAAATGACTCTTTCGACATCCGTCTTGAGAGTGCTGCTACTCCTTAGTGAATTCTTTCAGGCGGGCTCTGTGTGTCCCAGCATATCTTGCCTGAAGAATTTTCCTTATTGACAAGCAATTGGCTTCTTGTTTATTCTGTATGTATGACCCAGACGCAAACGAAAACGAAAAAGTCTCTTGTTGTTCCAAATATTGAGAGAGTTATCTGCAAAATAGTCAACATTTCCTCTTCCCTACGTACTTCCCAAAACAATATTCTTGTCCCAGGACAATTAAAAGCAGGAGAAAACCTTTTGGCAGCAGTTATTGTTTCAGGTGGTGCTACAAAGTTTAAGGAAGGCCAGCTTATTTACTATTCAGAATACTCAGCAAGTAGATTGGTTGATGTTGGCGCAATTATTCGCGACCAAGCAGGGTTTAAGGGCATTGCTGATGAGAAATATGAGTACATTATCATTGCCGAAGACGACATCATGGCCTATGAAGAAGAAATCGACCCCGAATTGTTACTCAATACGCAAAAGGCTGATGTATGGAGCGCACCAACCCCATCATCTATCATCAAATGAAACATGACACTCAGACGATTTCAAAAATATCTCAAGCAAGTCAACCCAAAACTGCGAATACGGCAGCGAGGATATGGGGATATTGTCGGGCTATTTGCAGGACTCTCGGGCAAGTCAGGATATATCTGTCGTATGAGCAAGGGGGAACTGCATTTATCTGGTTGGCGACAAGAGATAGTCGATCCAGAGCATCCAATGTTAACGACGCGGGGCAACATAGCCAAGCGCGGGCGTAAAACAGTAATTATGTTACTGAAAGATTGGAGGTGGGTGAAAACTCACAAGCAAAAGAGTTTACTTTTATGGGGACTGAAAAATTAATCAAAGCATTTCTTATGTTACTGGATATTCTCGCAAAAAGACGAGAGTTAACTAACGATGAGAAAGAACAAATAAAACGAGTGCTAAAAGACTAATATGGAAAAGCTGCCAGTAGTATCTATTATAATGAGCACGTACAATCGTGCAGATCATTTTCTTCCAAAAGCGATTGCGTCTGTGTTAAAACAGTCATTCACCGATTTTGAGCTTATTATTGTTGACGATCACTCCACAGATAACACCGCTGAGGTTGTTGACTCATTTGCCAAGACTGATAGTCGCATTGTCTACTTCCCTCTTCCGAAAAACTCAGGCTCTGACACCTACCCAAAGAATATGGGAGTTGCACTCTCTCGAGGCAAATACATTGCATACTTGGATGATGACTGTGAGTTTACTGGCTACCACTTGGAAGTGCTTCTTAAAGCATTCGAAGAAGATCCAACGCTGGATGTTGCCTTTTGTGAGTCACTCATGTACAAAGACGGTAAGCAAATCGGAAAATCTATTTGTCAGTGTTCTATTCCAAACGGCATGAATGGTTTTAATGCACAGTTTCTTTTGAATAGAAACTACATTGACACCTCTCAGGTGATGCATACAAAAGAAGCAATTGTCCATGTCGGTGGATGGGATCAGCAACTTAAAAAGTTTGTTGACTGGAACCTCTGGGTACGAATGGTAAAATGGGGATGCAAATTCCAGCACGTTCCAATCCCTGCAACCTATTATCATGTCCATGAAGACACAAAATCCAAGCGAGTTGAGACAGAGTCTTGGTATGACGAGGACTTAGGAATGTACATGTTTGCTCCAACATTCAGTCCATCAGGATGCTACGTGCATCTTCCCTATTTAGGCGCAATCGACAAGCAATACTTTAGAGCTGAGGAGATATTGCCAAAGGTTGCCATCTTTACTATTACCCATGACCGCATTGAGTACACCAAGCGCATGTATGCAAGTCTTATGAAGTCAACCAAATATAAATTCGATTGGTTAGTCTTTGACAATGGCAGCACTGATGAAACAGTCCAGTTTGTGAAAGAACTGACGCCTTATTACAGTGGCTCTTCTGAGAATAAAGGACTCTCCTTTGCATCAAATTATCTGTTGGATAAAGCAATCGAGTATGGGAAAAATTACGACATTATTATTAAAGCAGACAATGACTGTGAGTTTCGGACAATAGGCTGGCTTGAGATCCAAATTGACCTGTGGAAGCGAAATCACATGCTCTATATGTCTCCCTACGTTGAGGGGTTGGTTGATAATCCAGGCGGCGCACCACGTGTGGGACAATCTTTTATTGGCCCCTACTATGTAGAAGTAACTGCACACATTGGGGGTATTTGTGCAATGGTTGACGCAAAAGCATACAAGCATTTTCGCTGGAAAGATGAGTGGATGCATGGCAATCAAGACCGCGAAGCAAGTGTTGAATTTGGCAAGATGGGTTATATGCCAATGTATGTACCAATGCATAGAGTAATGCACATGGACTCAACAGAGGGACAAAAAGCAAAGTACCCAGACTATTTTGAAAGGAGAAAGCTGGAAAAATCCACTAAGGTTCCAGCATTTTTATGAAGACATTTGATAAGCGCCAGCAAGAAAGAGTTGCTAAAAGAAATCGTCACCAACGTGCACAGAATAAATTGATGCACAAACTGGGTGGCAGATTTTCTCATGAGTGGGCAATAAAACGTCACCAAATAGAAATGCGAGTAAGTCTTGTCCGCTACCATCAGTTTAATCGAAAGATGAAATATCTGTTGTCTATTGGCGATATGCCTGGAGTTGAAAAGCTCAAGGCGAAATGGGGGTTACAAAAATGAAATTACATTTAGGATGCGGTGGCATTTATAAAGAAGGGTACGTCAATATTGATCGTGATGAGTACGAGGGAAAAGTGGATCGAAAATTTGACCTCTCTCAACCACTTGATTATGAAGACAATAGCGTCGAAGTTATCGAAGCATACCATTTATTCGAGCATCTCCCCTTCAGTACCATTGAAGCGGTTGTCACTTCATGGTATCGAGTGCTAAAACCAGGGGGAAAGCTCATCATGGAAATGCCAGACTTTGACGGGGTTATCGCTCTGGTAAATCAACGTCCGAACGATAACTCTGTCTTAGCCAGTATCTTTGGAAGTCAAGCGCGCGAGGGACAATTTCATCATTGGGGATGGAATAAAACACGTCTCAAATTTGCGCTGGAAGGCACAGGATTTAAGGATGTTATCTTCCCTGCGCCAACTGACTATCACAAAAACCTTGAGCCCTGTCTCAGAGTGGAGGCAACCAAATGATCTCTGGAGTAAAGCTAACAGATTATCCAGACGTTGTCTTTCATGAGCCGCTGGATATCGATGTTGGCCCTGGTGCACGTCTCGAAATTGGCAAGGACTGTAATATCAGGCCCTTCGTTTCAATCATTGCGAAGTGTCGTATTATTATTGGCAAGAAATGTCAAATAGCAGCTGGTGCGCGAATTGTTGACTTTGATCATGACCTGCGAGAGGAATATGTTGAGCGCGTAGGAGTAGAATTACCTGTTGTTATTGGCGACAATTGCTGGATAGGGGCAAACGCTGTCATTCTAAAAGGAGTAAAGCTCGGAAATCATGTTATCGTTGGAGCTGGCTCAGTTGTTACACAATCTTTTCATGACAACGTAGTAATTGCTGGTAATCCAGCAAAAATAATTAAAACACTATGATGCTCGATTTACTAAAATCACTTTTATATGCAGCTGACTATGGAATAATAAGCCGTAAGCAAGCACAGCAAGAATTTATGAATACTGTCAAGGCAATGCAGCGAGGCCTTGAGGTTGGTCTCTTTGTTGCAGAATTGGAGAAGAAAAAGAAATGAAAATATCAGTAATTACCAGCGCATACAACCAAGCACACCTTATACAAAAGACTCTCATCGGTCTTGAAATGCAAACCTTCACTGATTTCGAATGGATCATTGCTGACGATGGGTCTGTGGATGGTCTCAAACAATGGGTCAGTACAAAATTTGACGGCATAGAGGGTAAATTCCCTGTCAAATATGTTGCCCATGAGAAAAACATTGGCTATCGTTATGGACAGATTATCAATAAAGCAGTCGAGGTGGCCGAGGGCGAATATCTTGTTATTATTAATGCCGATAGCTACCCTGCTCCCGACTTTCTCGAGCAACTATTAAAAGTGCTTGAGCCAAATAGATTGGTTGCTGGTGTTCGAATGAATGTCAATGATGAGGGTACAGTTGTTTCAGAAGACTGGCGACTCTCAACCGTTTTCTATGATGAGAAAGCAACTAAATTAAACGTTGGTATCTATCCAAATGTGTGGACGAAAATGACCCTTAACTCTATGGGAATTTCTCGAGAGCTTTTCAAAAATCTTGGTGGCATGTATGATGGGTATCTTGGGTATGGCAAAGAAGACTGGGATTTATGCATGCGTGCATATTTTGCAGGAGCAGAATGTTGGTGGGCACTCACCGCTATTTTATATACAGAAAATCATCCAGGACGAGAAGACACACCTGCAAACACTGCCATATTTGAAAAACGCCTTGAGGAATTTAGGGCAAAAAGCAGTAGTAGTGAGAAGGAAAAGCTGATGAGACAGAAGCTCAACGACCCAGCGGCAATACAACGTTCCAAAGACAATTTAGAGCAGAAGAAGAAAATCCTAGAGTCAGATTCTTACGAAGAAGAGGAGGACTTATAGCTTTTTTCAAGGCTATTGTCCACAGTTGTGGACAATATGTGGATAACTATGTCAAACGAAGACGCACTGAAAGAGTTGGAAGAAATTACGCAGCGACTAAATATGCTCGTTAAAGCAAAGGTTCTAGGAGGGTTTGCTCTTATTCCATTTGGTGTAGGAGTTATCAAGAAAATTAAGAAAGGAAAAACATATTGGATTATCGACAGAGAGCTTGAGCAACTCACTACCGGTATAAATGTTATAGAAATTGGTAATCCAAATAAAAGAAATTAATTATGAAAGTAATTTTAGACTTTGACGATTTCTCGCCTCGCAACACAAGTTTCAACTTGCTTGAGGAAATAAAGGGTCACTACCCAAACTTTAAGGTGACTCTTTTTATGGTGCCTTATGAAATTCGATTTAGTACGCCAACTCCAATTACCGAGTATGCACAATTGCAAGACGGTACTCACGAGAGACGTTGGAAAGCATTCATCGAAGCATGTCAGCTTGACTGGGTCGAGATTGCCCTTCATGGTCTGACACATAATCCACAAAACAATGCAACCAATACACCTGCAGAGTTTGAAGACATTTCCTATGAGGAAGCACGCAAGAGACTTTTGGTTGGAGAAAAAATGATGCTTAATACCGGTATTCCCTATGCAAAACTATTTAAGGCACCGTTCTGGTTACTTTCTCCTGCAGCAAAGAAAGCAGCTGAGGATTTAGGATGGAAAGTCTCAGAGGATGGATACTACAACTGGAACCTCAAAGACGACATGCCACATGACTCAACAGTCACTTCTCCTTTCAATGGCAAAGAGTTTCTTATTGGTCATGGCCATATTCAAATTACCATGGGCAATGGACTTGAAGAGTCACTGCATAGAATTTATCAACTCCCAACCGACTCCGAATTTCACTTTCTCTCCGAATATTACGACGCGGAGAAAATCGATCCAGCAAAGGTCGACTTTCGAGACCCGCTGGAGCAATATAAGATAGTGAGTCGTGACACAGGAAAGGAGCTGAAATAATGGATAAGACAATTACCTGCGTAGATTGTAGTAAACAATTTACTATGACACCAGCTGAGCAAGAATGGTTTAAGAAGAAAGGATTGTTGCTTCCCAAGCGATGCCGCGATTGCCGCGTCGCAAAACGAGCAAAGTTTTATGCAAGCCCAGACAACGCCAGACACTAAATTAAAAGTCTTAGCATTTACCAACAACACCGCATCCGAGTGGTGGAGATTTAACGGTATTGCAGACCGAATGAATAAAAATACTGAGCATCGTATGATGGTTGCTCCCTACTTTGCATGGGATGATGACATTGCCGAGGCAAACCTTGTAGTGCTCGAGCAGCTCTCAAACCCAGAGATTGTGAAGTTTTGTCATGAGCGTGGAGTAAAAGTGATTTTTGAGTCAGATGATGCAATGATTGACTCTTATTCCAGAGAAAGAAAAAACCTCATGGATTTAGGACCAGCATTTCGGGGCCATGCAATAGAAACCATTGCTGCTTGTGACGCACTTACTGTTACCAACAAACTCCTCGCTGAGAATTATGCAAGGTTTACCAAAAAACCTATTTATGTACTTCCCAACTATATTGACTACAATTGGTATAAGCCAAAAGACTTCATTATTGGCAGAACCACTGATGAAATTCGCATTGGATGGCAAGGATCAAAGTCTCACTTTGAGGATCTTCGCATGTTGGTGCCAGTGCTCGATCGCATACTCAAGAAATATCCCAATGTCCGCTTTATCTATTGTGGGTATGGTGGCATGAGCTCTGATAAAAAGGCAACAGAAATTGGTTGGGGCGAGGATGTTTTCAAAGAACTTACCCGCTCACAGCGAGAGTTTGTCTCTGCAACAAAACCAGACTATTGGCCAGCAAAACACGCAACGCTTGATTTAGATATTGGTATGTGTCCTTTGGTTGATGACTATTTTAATAAGTGCAAGACTCCTATTAAGTGGCTTGAGTACGGCATCGAAGGCACCCCAGCTGTGGTGAGCGATGTGTTATATGGTGAGTATGTAAAAGATGGCAAAGATGCTCTTGTTGCCAGAACGCCCGAAGAATGGGAAAAACAACTCACTTATCTTATTGAAAATGTTGCAGCCAGACGAAAAATGGGTAAGGAGGCAAAACGACGTGGCGACAAGGACTTTAATCTGGACAAGCATTGGTACAAGTGGATCGCTACCTATCAGGAGGTCACTTTTGGAATACCACTTGACAATAATCTTTCCGGTATATTACGCTATCAATAGTTGGCACGCCCACCATAGTATTCCAGCGGTAGAATTATTCTGTCGTTGGATTTTTTTATGATTAAACCAGTATCTACAGCAACACCCGCAAAAAAGGGTAAAGGCAAAAAAGACCTTACTATTCGCATCGAAATGTCAGACAACGGTGGCGTTATTTGCACGGTTATGGACATGGACGAACCGATGGAAGACAAGAAATATGTGTACTCCTCAGCTGAAGAAGCCCTCAATAAGGTAAAAGAAGTTTTAATGAAAGAGTCCTCAGAAAAAGACGAGGTTCCCACAAGTGCTGAAGATGTTAAAAAAGAGCTTCATAAGCCTAATATTGGCACAACTGCCAAGGAGATGAAGCAGAAAGGATACTAACTAGATATGTAGCAAAGTGTGGAGGTAATGCAGAATTTATGGTCAAATATGATAAACTGCAATGCTAAAAACACCACGATAAGAGCAAGGATAAAAAGGATTGTTTTGTATATAATTCTCATTATCACATCTTATCATATCTGCTCACAAGTGTCAAGTAACAAAATATGGCTGATGTACACGCAGGATCATGGTTCGGACTTCCCGATCTCGGAATTACTGAGGCAATTGGAAAGGTTTTAGGAGCTCCGACTACTTCTCAAAACGGCTCTAATCTTTCAGCACTTGTTGGAGGACAAAACCAAGCAGCAGCCCCTCAAAAAGCAGTACAAGGCGCAAGTAGTGTTGTAAGCACTGTTGCTGGTCCCCCATCCGGTGGAACTCCTTCTACAACCCAAAGCCAACCTTCTTCTACATTTAATGTCGACCAAGCTGCAAAAACTGTCTCTGACAATGCTGCAGCACGACAAGCAGCACAAGAAGCACAAATAAGAGGCAATATTTCAAGCGCATACCAACCTATTTTCGATGAGCTCGATAGACAAATTGGTGCCCTCCCAGGACAAGAATCTGATCTTGAAACCCAGGTTGGGACACTTGGTGACCAACAGGAAGCAACAGTAAATAGTCAGGCTGCTTCCCAAAAAGCTGATCTTGATGCATCTGCGGACCAGGAAAAAAGCGATAACAAAAGTGCTCTCAACGATTTATCAGACAATGTTCGTCACATTCTGCAAGGTGCACAATTCTATTTGGGTGGTCTTGGTGCTGGCGACTCTTCCGCTGTTACTGATGCTGCAGGCGCTATTGGCTCAACCGCTGAAAAAGCTCGAGGAGGTTTACTTAATACACTTAATCAAGGATTACAAAAAATCCAACAAGCAAAAAATGATGTTGATACTGTTGCTAACCAAAACCTCCAACAGATCGAAAACTGGAAGACCAATGAATTGGCAACAATTAAGTCTCAGTTCCAAGATCAATTGAACCAACTTTACACAGCAAAGGCAAACGCTCAGGGACAAGAAGGTACTGCGATTGCACAGCTTATTACTGGTACAGAGCAGCAATTCAACCAGGTGCTTACCAATTTGGATAGTGCAGTATTTAATTACAAGACCGCAGTTGCTCAATGGGCAGACCAGAGACAGGCAACGCTTGATGACAATTTGAAGCTCCTTGCAGCAACTGGTCAATATAGCTCCACAAGTGCTGGAGATTATGCAACGCAATTAGCAAAAGTAGGCAATTCTTTTGTCCCAGTTGTAACAAATAAAGCAACTGGCGAGGTGACCCAGGGACAGCCAGTTGGGTTAGGAAATGTACAGGATCAATCAAATCCATTGCAGTCATTATTCTCTAACATTGGTGGTTTGCTGGGAAATGGCAACAACACTGGTGCAACGCAAATAGACACTGGTGCATTACAATAATATGTATGAACGGATTATTGGACAAATTAAAGCAGCTCTTAGGTGGGGCGGCGCAGTCTGCAGGAAATGCTATACAGCAGGACGTAATAAAGCCAGCAGCTTCAGGCTTGGGACAAGTAAGAACGGGAATAAGTAATTTCCTCACACAAGCAAACAATGCAGGTGCTATCGGTGTTACCAATCCTATTCAACCAACATTTGTCCAAACAGCTCTTGCAAAAATCCCTCAGATAAATTTCACTGACCAGATTAAAAATCCTGTGTTGAAATTTGCAGCGAGTATTCCCCAGTCAATTATTAATGCTCCTCATGATTTAGGAGTGGCATCTGTTAAAACACAAAAAGACTTAAAAGCTGGATTTAAGTCACCACAGCAGGTTATTGGAGATATTGCAGGCGAGGCTCTTCCTGTAGCAACAGTGGCAACGCTTCCAATGGGTGGAGACGCAGCACTTCTTGAAAATGGTGGAAAAGAGGGATTGCTCCAAATTCTAAAAAATGGTGCGACCACTGGTGCAAAATACGGTTTAGGTTTTGGAGCACTGCAGGGTGCAAAGGATACAGCAGACGCGCCAACTTTTAAGGACCAAGCAATTCAAGAACTCAGGGACTCACTTCTTGGCGGGGCAACTGGTTTGGTGGGGGGAGCAGCAATTGCAGGAGTAGCGCATGGAGCAACCACTGCAGCTAATAAAATTGCAAGCACATTTATAGAAGATGAAATTAAAAATCTTAACCCCTCGAAAGCTGCAGAGCTGAATATTGTCAACATAAAGCCTGCATATGAGGCAATTAATAAAGACGAGACAATGATCCAGTCAGTTGTCCAAAACTTCAAAGATAATCCATCCAATGGCGGTGCAGCCAGTGACATTGAAAACCTCACCAGCAAATATCTTCCTGAGTTTAAGGGGAAAACCACCATGCAGCAAGCAGATATATGGGATACTATTCTCGGACTCAAGAATAACCCAGAGTATGTGTCTCAAAATAAAGAGCTTATTAATCCCGCATTATCAGATACAGTCAACTATATTTTTGGGCAAGCAAAACAACAACGTCAAGCAGGGTTTATCAAGCCAAGTGAGTTTTTCCCTGGGAAAAAGAGCATAAAAGACGAATTGACTGAGCCCCCTCTTCCACCAAAAATGAGTTCTCAAGCAATTCGAGAAGGTATTACCACTCCCCGCTCAGGTGCAGATATTTCTGTTAATCCCGACGCGACCCAGCGTTTTGGCGATACTCCTATTCAAGGCGAAGGCTTTACTGCTCGGCCACAAACATTTGAAGAAGAGATGGATCAAATGAGTAAAGAGTTCCCTGGTGAGGAAAACTTCTCTACAAAAGAGCAGCTGGGCCCACAAATGGCAGAAAGATCGGAGTCTGCACAGAAAAACGCAGAAACTCAAGTCTTATCAGAAATAAACGGCGGCAACTGGTTGCAACACAATATTTCTATGTTGAAGGGACTGCCCGATGACTTTAAGAGCAAATTCCAGGAATGGGTTGGAGGGAGACAAGCAGCACCTTACGAAGGACTCTACCAAAGACAGCCATTTCAAGAAATCGATGCTGCAGGCAATGACATTATCTCTCAGTTAAAAAATGCCGATCCAAAACTCCTAGATAACGTTCGTGCATACTTTGACTCTAAATATGGTAATCTCACTGAAAGTGGTCTTGATTTGAATTATAAAGAGACATATTTCCCACAGCTCTGGAAAGAAACGCAAAAAGTGGTTGATGAAAAAATGGGAAAGCAATTGTCCATGAACCCATCATTCACCTTTGACTCAGTGATTAAAAACTATGAAGAAGGAGTTGCCAAAGGACTCACGCCACGATTTAATAATGTCTCTGATTTAGTTGGATGGTATGAAATGACAGCTAATAAAGCAATGGCAGACAGAAACTTCTTCAACTGGGCAATTCAAAGTGGGTATGTGACGAAAAACCAAGGAGATGGTATGGTGGCTATCCAAAACTTTCCAAAGACCCTGTCTCATACTGGGGATAATTCAACGTATGCTGGTAACTATTATGCGCCAAAACCAATTGCAGATGTGCTCAATAACTTTATGACCCACGATGACGGAGCTCTAGCAAATGTTGCCAATGCATTCTCCAAGATGAAACGTATGGCACTTTCTACCGGTATTCCAGGGACTGCTATTGGTCCTCATGGTTTCAATGAATTTGCACGTTCTGCACAGTCTGGCCAAAACCCACTCACAACTGCCTGGATGATGATCCATCCATCAAGTGGGGGCAAGTTTGTCAATGAAAACCTAGACCAAGCAATTCCTCTTATCAAAGCAGGACTGACCCTCAAAACAACAGAGGCAGGAGATTTTAGGCCAGCTGAGGAAGAGCAAGCAGGAAATTTGATGACATCGGGGTTAAAAGGAATTACCGACATACAACGCAAGTTTTTTGAAGACCCAGTCTTTTCTAACTTCGCACCAGCTCTCAAATTAAAGTTTGCCATAGCGCAGCGGGATGCACTACTCAAAGCAGGGCTTCCAGAAGACCAAGCCCTCAAGACCGCTGCCTCACAGGCAAACACTCGTTTTGGCGGCATCAACTATGACTATCAGGCAACAAATAAACAATTCTTTAATATGCTTCGTACGACAGTCCTGGCGCCTGATTGGCTGGCAACAAACCTGGGTATAGGAAAAGGCATCGTAAAAGCACTCTTAAATCCGAGTAATCCAGCGGGTAAGACGTACCTCAATTATTTGAAAAACTTTGCTGGTGCATATGTGGCGGCAAATGTCGTCAACTATGCCCTTTCTGGCCACACAATGCTTCAGAATGGTCCAACAAATATGTTTAATATCGATACTGGCACCTATACAAGTGATGGACAAAAACGCTATGTTCGTATCTTTGGCACAGCCGATGACTTCTTGCGTATTCCTGTTGAAATTGCAGCAGGACTCCTTTCTGGGCAATCAGACGTTATTGCTAAAGATATCCGCAACAGAGTCTCAACTCCGGCTGGCGCAGCACTCACCCTTCTTTCAGGGCAAGACTATGCTGGAAATGGTATCTATAAAGGGCCATTTGGTCAGAAATATTCTCCAGCTCAAGTGATGGGAAATGTTGTAAACACACTTTTAGGTGGCGTTGGGTTGCCTCCACAGATTGCTGCTGCAGGGAAATTCCTTACCGGTCAAACAAGCCCAGAAGAGTTTGCGGTACAAGAGACTGGTGCTCCAGTGCGTTATATGGGGGGGGCGTATTCTCCAGCACAACAAAAATTAGCAGACTTGTACAAAGGACTTGGCTATAATGGTGAGCAAATTGCACAGCAGTTAGCAATCCAAAAACAGACAAATAGTAAAACTTCTAGTGGTGGTACAACAGTTGCGCCAGCAGCTCCCGCCAGTGCGCCAACAATTGTTTCTCCTGCTCTTCAGGCACCAAAACTGAAAAATACTGCTGCTTCTCGTATACGATCTTCTATTAAAAGTAGTGCAAAAAAGGCAGCTCCAAAACTGAAGATTAAAAAAAGCAATCTGAGTAGTGGTTTCAAGCCAGTAAAAATAACACAAGTGAAAGCACCAGTGGTCGCAGCCAAGGCGTCGTCTCTTCATTTGCCAAAACCACCAAAGCTCGCTCTACATTTGACCTTGCCAAAACCAAAGAAAATGCTTAGGATTAAAGTATAGCCTATGTTATTATCAGAATTTCAAACCAAACTACACGAACTCTACCAGCTGGACACGTCAGTTCCTGCATCCACTGAAGAGGACTACACCATTCGTACAAATTTACTCGAGACTGCTATTAATCTCTGGGCGCATGAAGAAGGCGTTACGTGGAGAGAATTGTGGACCACTGCATCAGGGACAACTGGTGCTGGTAGTACCATTCCCCTCTCCTCTTTTACTGACTTTATCTTCCCTGGTGGATTTTTACGAATAAAACTTGACGGTACAAACTGGACATACGTTCCTATTGTTGATCAAGCAAAATCTGAACTCTTCAAAAACATGCCCTCTGGTAACAATGCAAATGCTGCCTGGATTACTGGCAACAAAAAAACTGGCTTTACGGTCAATCTTACCTTTACCGTTTCGTCAGGACTCAGTTGGGAATTGCCATATTACAAAGATCCATTTATCCCCTCTTCTGCAAGTGATGTTATTGAGATGTCAGATCCTTTCTTTGCTATCTATTATGCATTATCAAAGCTCCATGAAAATGATGGTGAAGGAGATCGTGCCACTCTTGCATTGCAACTTGCAGACAGCAGACTTAAAGGAATGAAATTCCTCAACGGCAAGGCACCCAACTATCAGGAAAACTATGTGCCAGATCGTGACCTCGAGCTGGGTACACCTGGGTTTGGGCTCTAAGTATGTTAGTTGCAAGTACGCATAACTCCCTAAAGAGCAAGAAGCAAAACTCAATTCAGATTGATACCTTTCAAGGTGTCAATGTGCTCTTGTCTGTTACCCGCTTAAAAAAAGAAGAAGCCCGCGAAGCCCAAAACATGATGCTTATTGAAGACGGCGTGTGGGATAAACGCTGGGGCACAAAAACACTTATTACCATGAGCGCCAATATCGATGGCTTCGTGGAGTATATCAAGTCAGATTTAACTCGTGTACAAATTATTGTCGCAGGAGGCACGATTTATAAATCCACTGACCTTTCTTCCACAAACGCGCTATCCATGTCAGGGATTACTCTGACTGCAGGCAAGAAATGCTACTTTGCTCAGATTGGCTCGTATCTGTGGATTACCAATGGATACGACCCTATTATTCGTTTTGATGGGACTTCCCTCGCCCAGTACACAGGGCTCTCTGCAATGGGTACTGTGACTCCAAGTAGAGGCGCAGGACTGTCTTCTGGGAGTATCAACGTATATTACAAGGTGACGGCAATCAATGCAGTTGGAGAAACCGCGCCGTGTACCGAGGCAACTATTACTGTTGATCATGACCGCGATCTATGGACCACGCTCACCAACGGCTATGTGGATCTTAACTGGACAGCAATCACGGGGGCAATAAAATACAATATTTATTATGGTGATACGTCAGGGTATGAAACGCTTCTTGACCAGGCAACAACCAATACTTATCGAGACGATGGATCACTTTCCCCAAATCCTTATATTGCTCCCCCAACCGCCGACTCTACTGTTGGTCCGAAACTTGGCCAAACCTGGATTTCAAACAACAGACTCTGGGGAGTTGACCCAAACAATCCATACAGAATTTGGTACTCAGGAACTGGCGTTTTTATCGGAAATTTCACCAGTGGCTATGGCGGTGGATGGATTGAAATAGAAAAAGGAGGCCGTGCAACAACGACGGCAGGAGTGGACTTTCAGGACAAATCGCATGTTGTCTTCCAGACTCCCGATGGACGTGGAACACTGTGGGCTTTGGAATTTCAGACAATAAATATAACAAGCGACCAATCAATCACTATTCCTGTGCCATCAAAAATTATTGGCCAAACTGGAGGAAATGCGCCACGATCTCTGCTTCCTGTTGAAAATGACATCATGTGGGCAAATAAGCTGGGTATTGAAGTTGCTGGAAATGAGCCACAGTTTTTCAATGTTATTCGTGCAAATGAGGTATCCACAAAACTTCGACCATATTTTATTGCTCTCGCACAAGACTCTATCAATCTTATCTGTGCATATTATTTCCAGGGAAAAGTCTTTTTTGCTGTACCAACTGCCTCTGGCGATCCAAACCAAATTGTTGTCTATGATAGAGAGCGTTTGCAATGGTATGAGCCATGGACTATCGGTGTATCTCAGTTTGGCCAATTTACCACAACAGACAACACCACTCACTTTTTAGGATGCAATGGCCATAAGCTCATTGAATTCTCGAGTGCCTACGGAGACGATGACGGTGTTGCCTTCACGTGGAGATACACCAGCCCACAGATCCCAATTGACAAAAACTGGACGCAGTTTGGAAAAATTAAAAAAGCATACATTCGTTTAAGAAACTTGTCTGGTAACATTAGCTTCTCTTTCTTTGGCACAAGAAAAACTAAGTCGTTTGGTACCCTTGCTGCAGCAACCATTACTCAGGGAAGCTCTGACACTGGTATTGGCTGGGACCCCATTGGAAGCGTTGCTATGGGGTCGACTGTTGGAAAACCAACCACGTTTGCCGTGGAGTCACTTATTAAGTTTATCAAGGTCAACAAGCTCCTTCGAGATTTTCAATTCCAACTCCAAGGAATTTCTTCTGCAGATCGTGCAACCATTACTGGACTTATGATTAAAGGGTTCTTGATTAGTGCAGGAGATCCATCAAGCTGGAAGTTATCAGCAAGTCAGTCCTAATATTGCTTTTTATAAGCAATTGTGGATACACTAAGAATAGGAATATATGTCAGCAGCAAATACCGACAAATTCAAGAAAAAGCGCTCGAATTTCTCCACTACCCTTAACGGGTCTATAGGCTCAGGCGACACGACAATTGCCCTCAATTCTACCTCTGGCCTCCCAACTGACACTGCAGTTCTTTTGACTATTGACCGTGTGGATGCCAACGGGGTATCAACACCTACCAAAATGGAACGCGTTATTGGCGTTGTTTCAAGCAATAATTTGACCAATTGTACTCGTGGGGTGGACAACTCCCCTTCTGCACAGGCACATTCATCTGGGGCAGTTGTTGAAGATATTTGGGATGCAAAATCATGGGGAGACGCGATTGATGGAATTCTCGCAGAACATACCCAAGCAGGCCTTCATAATATCAACACAACAAGTCTTGTTACCGACTATGTTGCAGACAGTGGCTCAGCAAATGCATACGCTGCTACCCTTTCTCCTGCAGCAGCATCATACGTAGCTGGTATGTTAGTAAAACTTAAGGCAGCAAACGCAAACACAACTGCATCGACCTTAAATGTTAATGGCCTTGGTGCTAAAACAATTAAAAAAGCAGATGGATCAACTGACCTAGCGGCAAACGACATAGTTGCGGGACAGCTTTGCCTATTCGTATATGATGGCACCTATTTTCAACTTATATCTACAGGGTCAAGTGTTGTAACAACCGCTGGAACCCAAACATTAAGCAATAAGAGGCGTACAAGACGAGCTGTTCCTGTTACGCAATCTGCAACGCCGACAATTAATTCAGACAATATGGATATTGCACAAATAACGGGGCTTGCTCAGGCCATTACCTCTATGTCAACAAATCTAAGTGGTACTCCTAACGCTGGCGATTTATTGGAAATTCAAATCACTGATAACGGTACCGCTCGCGCGATTACGTGGGGAACTAGCTTTGCCTCAACAACTGTTTCCCTCCCCACGACAACGGTAATAAGCACACGCTTGCGAGTGCTTCTTGAATGGAACGCTACATCCTCAACATGGGATTGCGTTGCGGTAGCATAGCTTATGATAGATAAATCTCAATTTACTCCCCTCGCCTGGGATCTTCGAAAGCTCTTCTATTGGAGACAAAAAGACCTTTTATGGATGATAAACACAGATGCTGGACGTTCGTTATTGGGAATAAAAGATGAAAGACGCATTGCGCGCGTTGTGCCAAATGGATATCATTTTGCAAATGGACTTTGGTTAAAAGAAAAAGATTTTATTGCCAATTTTTATACATGGGATAAAGTAGCATTCACTCTTCTTCCATTACTTGAAACATTAGATATATTAAAAGAGCTGCATAAATTAGATAACCCGTATAAAGCGCTTCTACACTATGCTGGACTTGAACGATATAACTATCCCTTTATTTTACACACAACTACCACTTTTTCACCAGCAGCTGGTAAAGGATCTGTCCATAATGATAGTTTTTCTCCTTATGCGACTGGACAGGCAGCGGGGACAGGTACAGGCACAAATCAGGGAGAAGCTGGTAATGAAAAATCTGGATCTAACTTCTTTATTTACCGAGGCGCGTGGCCATATGACTCGAGCTCTCTCACTGCTGCAGCAACCATTAAGGCAACTTCAAATACGTTTAAAAGACTTGTTGGAGCTGGGACTATTTTTAACACAGACAGTGATAGTGTTAGCATTGTTTCTTCTGGACAGGCATCAACGTCTTCTTTGGCTGCCTCAGATTTTGGAAGTTTTGGCATAACAAAATTTGCAAGCGATATTGCACTCGGAAGTTTCAATAATGCTGGAAATAATGACTTTGTTTTGAACACTTCAGGAATAGCAAATATAAATAAAACGGGTTTTTCAAAGTTTGCAGCTCGTCTTGCAAAAGACATTTCAGCAACGCAGCCAAGCGGACGCAATACCTGTGGAGTTATTACCGATGCTTCCTGTATTTTGTCCGTTGAATATACTACTCCTTCTGGTGGCTTTTTTATTGCCGCACAATAATATAGTCCTGTGCTGGCACAAATCCCCTTTCTTTCGCAGATTGTGCGACGTGAGTTAAAGACGACTCCTCGTAAATCTTGTTTTGTAATATAAGGTTCTCTCGTCTAATCTCGTCTAATTGATTTTGCAAACTTTCGAGGCTATACCCTGCAGTCGTCAAACTCTGCTTAAGCAAAAAGTCCCATATATATAGTATGCTGGCAATCGCCAAAAGCACCCCTATTGCAATATTCGCGCGTTTCATATTACTATTATATAAGCAGGTAGCTGAGAAGCGGGACAAGCATTTTTCCCGTTGCCACCGGCTGCAGGTACCTTCCGGATTATTATAAGGGTTTGCAACTGCATGAAAGACGATGGAAATGGTGGTACCATCCCTGTAAAAACTATTGCCTAAGCAAGAGTTTTGAGCCGTTAACCAATACGGTCCGCAAGGATCTATAATGGGACGGCCTTTTTAGTGGGTGTACCAGTGGATCACCTGAGAGATGGCAAGTGAGGGACGAAAACGTTTGAATTTATACCAGAAGCTATTGATCTCTTTCCACCTGGCGCGTAGTGCCTCTTCAGTGAGTGGCACTTTCCTACCGTCTTCATAGAAATGACACAGATCATTACAAGGAAAACACACCCCCACTACGTCTTTTTTCGTTTCTCTCCCAAGGGTTTTATATGTCAAATGATGTGGCACACGAACCAAGCGTTGATGGCAACGCTGGCATTTTTTCCTACTTTTTCCTACCATGACCCTTAACCTGGCAAAATACGGAGAGAGTTTGTATGCTTCATAATCTTTTAAGTCTAGTGCTCTAAATCCATACTACTATCAGTATATTGACTAATTGCTAAAATTGGTACTACACTAAAATCATGGCATACGAACTTTCTGATGTGTTTATTGGGAACTTCCCTGTGACACAAGATTTCGGGGCTAACCCTGATGTATATGCTGCTAGATATGGACTACGAGGACATAATGGGACAGACTTTGGTTGTCCATCTCTAACACCTGTCTTGGCGGCAGCTGATGGGTTTGTCAGTGAGTCTGGGTTCGATGCGGGAGGATATGGTAATTATGTTAAAATCGTACACAACGGCTATCTCACGCTCTATGGCCACCTTAATGACATCGCGGTCAAACTTGGTGATAAACTTATTAAGGGGCAACTTATCGGACATTCCAATAATACGGGATTTTCGAGTGGTCCTCACCTCCACTTTGGAGTAGCACCATGCGATGCAAAAGGAGTTAAAACACAACCTGACAATGGTTTCTCTGGCTATATCGATCCACAAGGCCCTGACTGCCACTGGACAATTTCTAACCCAACTGCTCCAGTTTTGCCATCAGACAACATTCCTTCAGAAATCCCTGTGCCAACTGACGACTTTAATCGGGCAGTTGCTCAAGGGACTAATTACAAAGTAATTGCACAATATGCACTCCAAAACGGAGCAAATGACTTTTTGGAAAACTCTGGCCAAGGCATGATCGATTTAACCAATAACCCCAACGATCCAAAAGGTGGAGAAAAAGTCGCTATGTGGATTGGAGACTTACTCGGACAAATTCGAGCGCTCAACACTGCCACTCAAAAAGCACCTGACACTTCCCTAACGCCAGCGGTTGATGCATATGCAAAAATCCAACAAGCCACCGCAGCTCTCCCCACCGAAACGAAACAGAATATTTTCCAAGCAATTGGAAATATGTTTGCGAACTTATTTTTTACACAACAATGATACATGATCCAATTTCAATCCTCGGAGGGATTTTTGTAGTTATAACAGGTGTTTGGTCACTACTTTCTTCGCACGGCAAAGTTGATAAAACAACCTTTGAAGCACTCATAAAAGAAATCGAGAAAAAAGACAAAATGCTTGAAGAGCAGAAGAAAGTTGACGACCGTCTGCAAATGCAAATTTCCGAGCAAACAAAAAGAATTTATCAACTGCAAAAAGAAAATGATTTGGAAGACGCTATTCTTGAAAACCGAAACCCAAAACTCGAGCAAGCACTTACTGCACTAACAGCCGGAATGACAAGAACTCTTGAAATTCTCGGGGATGCGGAGGTGACAACAAAAGAATGAAACCAGGGTATCAAACAACAGAATTTTGGTCAGTAGTTATTAGTTATGTCTTAGGTTTTTTTGTGATGGGCGGGACAATAACACAACAACAAGCCAATGATTTAATCCAACCAATTGCGCAAATCGCAGTGGCAATAGTTATCATTGTTGCTCAGGTGTATTACTTGAAGAGTCGAACTGTTTTGAAGAAAGCACTTATCGAAAACGGTCAACCAGTAGCGCCAGCACCAACACAAACAGTAGAGCAAAACCCATTACTAGAGCAGCCAATTACACTAGGAGGGCCAGGACCATCCCAACAACCATCGGTGGAGACAAACCCTTTATTATAGGTGATACAGTTGCGTCTAGAATGATATAGTTACTAGGCACGGATTTTATATTTATCGTTCGTCTTAAATTTTTGTTTTCTTTGTATTATTTTTCGCTGTGAAAACTATTTTTTAGACTTTTCACAGAAACTTTCACAACTGATACCATTTGTCATATTGACAGCGTTTTGTCTTTATTCTATAAATATAGTCCGTCACCATTAACTGGTGCGCCCCTACGCCAAGCGGGGTTAGTAAAACACTTACACAAACGTTAAAACCTATTGTTATATCCGCCAAGTTGGCTTGGCAAAAGCGTTTGTGCTTGACGGATTTAATAGTAGGTTTTTTTATGGAGACAACACAATTATTACAACCAAAAGCAATCCCTATTTTCGGAGGAAGTGTTTTACTTACTAACGACATGCGATGTGCATGGTGCAACAAAAAAGCCGAGGGACTGAAAATAGAACACTTCGAAGAACATCGTTACTACGACCAACTTCATGAATTATTAGCAGAAAAATATTTTACAACCCCAGAAATTATTGCAGCAATTCGCGGGACAGCAATTCCTAACGGAATGAGACGCGAGCATTTGATGGACTATTTTATAGAAAAGATGAAGACAAAAAAGTCAGAGAAAAAACTTGCACGCTATAAAGAAATTCTTGTAATGCTTGGACGTTTTACTAATGACGAGTTTGAGGATATTTGTACTTTTGAGTTGGAAGAAGAGGGAAGTTAGATAACAAAAAGCGCCTCTGGATCAAAGTAGACGCATTTTGTTTTGCAATCACAGAAACATTCCTTTCGGGACTAGCTCCGCTTTGTGCGGTTTACGGCTCCGTCTGTAATTAGGCTACATAGTATACCTTTTCTGTCGATTTGTCAATCTCTCTTGCAGAGTGCTAACAATATCCTTACCAAACTCTTTGATAGTTGAAACCAATCCGTTGACACCAACGAAATGGTTTGAGCCCTCAAAAGCTCCACGGGCCAATGTATGATATTTTCGTACGGTTGGATAGGAAACCTCTTCTAGAGGGGACTGAGTTACTAAGGCGAAAATCGAGTTGTCTTGAAAAATTTATTTTCGAGCGCAGCTCGCCTAGCTAAACGTAAAGGATACCCAACGAAAGCCCGGGGGTTTAAGGGGGTGGGCTTACGCGTGGAAAAGTCACTAAAAAGTAAGCGGTCTTTTTTTCTTGCGTTTTTCGCGAGGAAAAGCCCACAACACAATCAATAATGCAATGATAAGGTAAAGCAAAAACATATCGATTTCTCCTCGTGAAAATTATCGTGAAAAGTGGTGTGAAAATCAAGAGGTGTTTTCACGGAGGCTAAAGAGGGGATTTTGAGCGAGATACCGGTAACGATCCGGTGATAACAGTTTGGAAAACTGATGTGTTGCCATTACACCAATCTCGCTTAAACAGAGGCTTAAAGCGACGTATACATCTAGCCTCTGTATATATAGTATAGTGCAAAAATAGGGTCTTGACAAGCCCTGATAGATATGATAAGATTTGATAATGACTGACCAAGAAGACTCTAAATACTATTCACTCGGAGAAGCCTCAAAAATCCTTGAAATTTCAGATCAAACACTGAGACGTTGGGCTAAAAAGGGCAGAGTGCCACACTTGTTAAAACCCTCTGGACACTTCCTTTTTTTACGTGAAGACATCGATACATTTTATACAAAAAGAAAAGCAATCCTTAAGAAGTCATGAAGATAAATAAAATTACCGTCTCCTATTCCACCACAGTCCAAATGCGACAATTTGAGCCAGTCTCGATTTATGCCTCTGCTGAGGTACAGCTTGACCCAGGTGACCATTTAGACACTGTTTTTCGAAAAACATACAACGAGCTCCACCAGGAAATAGAAGCACAAGCAGAAAAAAAGAAAATCGAACGCCGCGACAACTATGATAAAGAAACGGAGAAAACAGTATGACAACCGAAGAAAATTCTCTGGTTGTTGTTAACCAAGAGCTCACCACTCCTGAATTTAAGAAGCTCCATACAAATCTTGCATCTTTTGTTAAAAAGCAACTTCGTCAAGCAAATAACATTGCTGGGGGCGACTCAGGGGATTATGGCATTATTCCATACACAAAGAAAATGTCGCTCTTGAAACCAGGCGCCGAGAAGCTCCTGAAACTTTTTGGCTTTGCTGCAGACAATCAGCTGGTAGACCGCGTGGAGGATTGGGAAAAAAGATTTGTGATGTATCGATATAAATGTGTCATTACCCACATTGCATCGGGAAAAATTATTGCATCCGCAACACGTACCTGTAATAGTAAAGAGAAAAAACACGCTGGAAAAGATGTGTATGACGTTGCCAATACTATTGAGTCAGTGGCACAAAAGCGCGCACTTGTTGCAGCAACAGTGCAGGCAACCATGGCTTCTGAAATATTTGATGCAGATGTGAGCGAACACGATGACGAAGCCCCTCACAAACCAATTACTGCAGATGAAGATCCACACCGTATGCGTGTCTTTGGCGATTACTTCCAGTCAGCAGCTGACAGAGGATTTACTCAGGACCAAGCAAAAAAAACAGCATACAGAAAACTCAATGTGACAAGTCTCAAAGATGTTACGACCCAACAGGTGGAAGGACTCATTGTAGAACTTGAGAAAACCTTCCGATTTGTTGGCAAAGGAAATAAGCCAGAAAGGATGGTCCCTGAAAAGGAGAACCAAGTAGTTGATGGCACTATTGTCTTTCACTGCTATAATGAGAAAAAGCATGGACCAATTCTGGAGAAGCGACCACTCGTGAAGCATTTGCAAAACGAGATATACCAAAATCCAACGTTTTGTACAAAAGAGTGTGAAGACGAATGGCTGGGACCCAAGAAAGATCCAAACAACAGAGATTGGTCAAAACTCGGCAAAGCAGGGTATACAACAGAACCAATATGATAGAAGCAAAATTATTCGCAGTAGCAGCAATTTGGATTGGTGTTGGCATTGGGTCTTTTGGGACAAAAGAAAATACACCAGCAGTCGCGTTTTTTGCCATGATCGCAACGTTTTTTGTTGTCAGTCACTAATATGAGAAAATCTGCCAAATTTGTATTTCTTGGACGACCTATTTCCAAGAAGAATAGTAAACGTCTTTTCATGCGAGGAAGTCGACCCATTGCATTGCCCTCAGCTGCATACGAGAAATTCAAAAAGGAAGTCGGCCAACAAATGCTCAAATACAAAAGGGAGCGTTTTACTGGCAAGCTATATATAGACTACTTCTTTTTTATCAAAGGGAAAATGCGACAGGACGCAGATAACGCAATGGCAAGTATTAACGATTTACTGCAAGAGTTTGGTATCATAGAGGATGACAATAATATAGAAGGCGGGACTTTTGGGAAGATCCATGACTGTAAAGAATGGAAGACGGAGGTTATAATATATTATGAATGATTTGCAAACATTACGTACACAGGCAGCAAAGCTCATGAAATTTAAGCAGGACGCCAAAATAGCCTTGGCGTGGCTTATTATTTTCATAGAAATTTGCGGATATATTTCATTTTTCATTTTTGTATTCACTCGCAACGATTTAGCATTATTTATTGGTATATGGGGAATTACAACCAGTTTTATCAAAGCGCGTTTGTGGGACTTTTACGATAGTCGCGAGAGAAAAATACAAATTCCAAAGCCCATTAGTCTTCATCTCGGGAACCCCTGGAACCTGCCTGATTTGCCAGATGCAGGCGATAACTTTGAAAGAGTAAAATAAGAGGGAGGTGATTATATGTCTGGAATTAAAGACTTTCCGGAAGCCCTCAAGGATGGCTTTCAACACATCTTATCGATAAGTGACCCAGCTCAAGTGCGCAAAATGCGTGACGAAGGAATTCTCGTGGATGGGGAAGGATATTGGTCTTTCTCGTTTGGGGAAAAAGGGGAGTACGAACTTTGTATAGAACCGATACTTGAAGAAGGGATGTTCTACGTGTCATTATATAAACAGAGAGTTTTACTGACCGAAAGACTACCAGTGAAGGCTCTCGTTAAGGAGACATAATGGCAACATATATTACATGCGATCGCTGCAAAAAAGACCTCAGCGAAGGATCTGTGCGTTACCAACTGACAAACAGTTTTAACAAGAAATCCTTCGATCTCTGCAAAGAATGTTATGACGCGTTTCTTGATTTTATAGGTGAGAAAAGAGTCGACCCCGCAGCTGTGCCTTTTTCTCCTGGGGGCAAAACGAATATAAAACCAGAACTATGAAACAAGAAATAACAGAGACCCAATGGGCAGAGATGAGTAAATCAGGACAAGACCTTATTTCCGCATGGAAGCACAACAAAGGGTATACCTCACCACTTTTGACCCTTGGCCAATGTATCGAATTCATGGTTGCCATTTCCTACAATCTTCACTTTGATAATTCCGATGGCCGCTTTTTCAATAAGATCCTGATTAATAACGAGTCAGTCATTGCCTGGGAAGGGGACGAGCTTATCGACATCCTCTGGTTTGAAATAACAAAGATACTCCAATTTCGACTCTCCAGAACCTTTAGCGAACCCCTTCCAGCATAGTATTAGCCTCACTTTTGCCTATTGACAAGTCATGATACTTATGATAAGTTATGTATAGAGTTGATAATAAACATCAACCAAGACTTAGACGAATATGCCATACGAAGAAGAAAAAAATACAAGAAGAGAAGACTCACTTATCCCCAATACGCAAATAGAGTCAATGTTTATGCGTATCTGCTCAGACGAAGAAATGGCACAATACCTCAAATTAGTAGAGCAGGGACACATCTCTTTAGCAACCGCATACGCATCAAACAGTGTTTACAAATTGTTTTATAAACTTGTTGAATATTATGATAGACGTGGTGGTAATTTAGAAATGCTCAAGGAGGGCAAAACAAAATGAAAGAACGTCGAGGGTTAGCTCTCTCATCCAAAGAAACTCGTGTACGTGTAGGCCGATCTGGTGGCTTGTCTCCTCACAGAGTGAGGGGTCTTGCTGCTGCATCGCCAGAAGTTCGGTCGCGGGTTGCTCAGCTGGGAGGAAGGACACCAAAAGCGCGTCACTAATTTTTGACGGCACGGCGTCCTTCCATCCCGTATAAAACTATGTTATTAATTTTATTACTAAAAATACTTGCCTTTATTTTACTTGCTATAGGCATACTTGTTATAATCATACTCGGCGTATTATTTTTGCTTGGATACACTCGATATAAGATAGAGGAAAAAGATCGCGATATTGCGATCTTGAAGAAAGCAAAAAAAAACAAAATCAAAAACTAACTATGACACCAGTTTGTATTTTATGCGCCAAAATATTAAAGAAAGGACACCTATGCCAACAGTGCAAAAAAAGCCTCGAAAAAAACAAATAGGATATTTTTACTTCAAAGTATTTTCTGATGGTTCTGTGCATTCATCAATAAAAGGAAGTAAGGTACACATGATCGCAGCTCTTGCCGATTTACTCAAAGAGCCACAGGTCTCAGAAATGGTCAGCTCTGCAATGGCAGCAAAAGTTTTTAGTCACCTCAACGAGCACCTGTTGGATGCAAAGCTCAAGCAAAAAGGAAAGGCGGTTGGATAGTATGTCTATGGTCACCTCCGTCACGATGACTCTTAATGATCTGATAAAAAGAATGGATAAAGAGGGAACGATTGAGACAAATGGCATTAGCGATGGTTACCATACTTTTGGAGAACTTTATGACCATAGGATTGCTTTATTTATCGCGTTGTGCAAGTTATATCAAACACTATGTGCCACTTATCATAAAAATCCTGTGTGGAAAAGTAAAAAACACCATGACGGGACATCCTTTGACGGTTGGTTTATTATGGGTATTAACTGGGAAAAAGGAAAGCAGATTAGTTATCATCTTCCAATGAAATATTGGAATAAAACTAAGTTTGCTGACGAATTAACAGAAGCGCCTTTGTGGGATGGCCACACGCCAGCTGATGTAGTAAAGAGACTTTTGAAACTATGACCGATACAAAATACATCGAACTCGGGAAAAAACTCCAAGCACTTGTCAGGCGCGGAAAGGGTGGGGAAGCCATCAATGCAAAACGTCAGTTGGATCGCCTCATGGCAAAATATGGCATAACTCCAGAAGAGCTCGAAGACGAAATCTACCAAGAAGTTGAATTTAAGGTAAAAGGTAAAGATCGAAAACTTTTCATGCATGTGGCAATTTCTGTTACTGGTATTAATAGGCCATGGAAGTTTCTCAAAAAGAATAAAACACGTTTTTATGGAGAAGTGACAAAAGTTGAAGAAGTAGAGATCCGCGCAAAATTCGACTTTTATTTGCGATTTTATAAAGAAGAGGCAGATGTGTTTCTTTCAGCATTTATTCATGCAAACCATCTCTATGCAAAAGATATGCCACCCTCTGACGGAAGCGATTTGACTGCAGCAGAAATAATGAGAGCACGACGCATGCTTGATTTAGCAGAGGGGATTGAGCCAAAAGAATTTATTAGACAAATTGGGAAAGGGAAGTGATGCAAAACGAGCAAATTTTCAAACAAGCAGTTGAAAAAGCCCACTACGTTGGAGGATATAACTATCCTTACTCAAACCCAGTGAGTATGGATAAAGCAGCGGAAGTCATCTTTTCTCACGAATTTGCAGAAGCATTCTTTGGTGGTAATTGGGAAACGCGTCTTTGCTTATTGGTCCTTTCTAGCGACCGTTATGCATATTTGGCCAAGTTTTTACCAAAACCTCAGAAGATATATTGTAGCGATCCAACATGCCAGGACTGTTATCCAGGCGAACAACTATGACAAAAGAATTTGACTTACTATTTTCAGGATTTTTACTTGGCTCTTTTATCACTTTCTGGTGTTGGTACTGGTTTTTTACTGCATTCAAAAAGACTGTGCAAAAACGTCTGAGAAAGTTTATAAATAAAAAGTAGCAATGAAAAAGACGGATGCATTATCTTTCACCCAAGCAATCGACATGTACTATGGTGGCGTCCATAACATCAATAGAATGCCGCTACCTTTTACTTGCAAGTGTGGAGGAAAAACATACACAGAGCATCCCAAAAACGATGTGCCAGTTACTTTTCCAGTCATGACAATAGAAGACTGTTTTGCTCACATACGAAAAGATCATAAGGAAAGGATTAAAAGAGGGAAAGTATGATTTTACAAGTAATTAAAAAGAAAGATGATCCAATAGCACTGCGAATTTCTATCGGGGGTAACCACAAAAACGCGTATTTAGTTTATCGGGGTGATTTGGCAAAAATAAAACTTCTGCTGGACCAAGTTAATGAAAATCTTAAAAAGCTCCAAAGTAGTGAGGAGCCAGCAGTTTCTCCTGACGATGGGAAACAATACGCATGAATTGGAAAAATCTACGAATAAATAAGTGTCCAGCCTGTGATAAAGACTTCGTTGAAGGCCTCTCTTATTTACCTGGTGGCCAAATGCAGCATGATTGTGGTTTTACAATAACAGAAGGGAAGTATCGCGGTATTGTTTCAAACCAAACTACAACCATGCTTAACTCAACCGACTCCGAAGCTCAATTACAAGCTCAAGAAGATAATTTGTGAAAGGGGGTGAAAAAAATATGGAAGAAGATAAAAGAGTAGTAGATTTACACGAAGAAAGAAAAAATATCGATGCTCGAATTCAGGCAGTTTTAGCTCTCAAAAACAGAGATGATCTTAAGGGCGCAGGTCGAGAAATTGCACTTGCGTACACGCATTTGCAAGAAGCTAAAATGTGGTTAGGTCAAGCACTTGGTGCTATTGGCACGCCGTTTCCTGCAGAGTTGGCAGATAAGGCTGAATAATTTTTGCCAGTTGTCCCGTTTCAGAGGACAACTGGGAGAAAATTAGCGCAGCGTAAAATGAAAGTTGTGCGACGTGAGGCACGAAAAATATGAAATACATTAAAGACAAAAATAAAATAACAGCAAATTACTTGGGTGAATTACGAGTATGGATAAAAGAACATCAAAAAGAGTTTTTTGCAATAGAAAATGAGGCAGATAGTTGGTTTGATTTTATCGCATGGCCAGATAAGACAACTGATAGAAATCATCTAATTATGCTAGGAGAAATTTGTATTATTGACCGATTGTATGAAGGTAAGCATGCGTACATGATTTGCCAATTCTATGGAGAAAGAAAAGCAAGGGATTTATTCTTTGTGTGCTGGGTAGATGACCTTGATAGAGCATATTGGAGAAACGGATATTTTCTTATACCTGATTTACCTAGTCCCCAACAGAAGAAAGAGGAGAGATGAAAAAGAAAATTGAAATGCAAATTTTAGATCCAATAGACTCTTACCCAAGAGAAGAAAAAGATTGTTCGCATCAGACATTTGAGCAACATGAGAAGTGGGTTGGGAATGTTTGCACAACGTCGCCATTGAAATGTGTGGATTGTGGATATACCTATGGAAAAGAAAAAACTGAAATTAAAGAAAGACCATTCCATATTTTAAAAGGTAGAGTTGAACTCAAGGAAATGTCCACGTCGCAAAAGCAACCTTCTGGGACGTGATAGCGAAATAGATTTCGGGGTCAAAAATATGAGAAATTATAAATTAATAAGTGAAGAAAAATTAACAGATACAGAAAGAAAGTGGAGAGATAGAAATGCCAGAATTATTTCTTTAATTTAATGAGATGGTATCTACTCAGAGACTAGCAGAAATAGTTGAATTAAACGCTGGACAAAAATAATATGCCGAAGAATAAAAAGAAAAAAGACTGCAAACATAATTGGCAGGCCTTGCCTTCTCTTGATGCTGCAGCCTATAGAAATCAGGATCTTATTGGAAAACATCTCATATTTTGTAAAAAATGCTTAGAGAAGAGAGCTATATAAAGCAATCAAATAATACCCGAGATTTGACTCCCTTCTTTTACTCTGCTACTCTAGTTGTGGTTACCCATCGATCAATTGGTATCTCTGAAAGGAGGTGAATATATGAAACTTCGACCAGAAATAAAGGTATTCGCTAGTCTTGTTGGATTTATCATTTTAGTTGCACTCGGCCTTTTCACCTACTTTAGTGTGCAAGGGTTACGAAAAGAGGTTATGCGACCTGTTACTGTTCGACTTGCACCATCGCCAGTCGCGACTGCAACGCCATCGGCAACACCAACCGTAAGCCTAAAATCAGTAAAAACAATAGTTAGTCCAACTGCAGCCGTAAAATAGGTATTGACAACGGTTTGATACTTATGTCATAGTTTTCTTGATATGGGAAAACTCGAGGAATTAGCAAGAGAAATCGAAAGCATTCACGACAGGAAAGAAGAGCTTGCTCCTCTTGCTGCACATGCTCGAGACGACTCTTATCCTCGCGCAAATTTACTCCAAGAACTTCTTGACGCACGACTTGGTTTCTTCGGTCATAAACTTGCAACAGGGTATTATGATGACAATGCTGCAAACTTTGAAAAACACATGCAACAAGCTGAAGCCGATAAACAAGCAGCAGAGCTTGTTAAAGATGCAGTAAAAGAACCAGCTGACCAACCAACGCCACCCGCAGTCGATCCAGTACAAGCAGCACCAAAAGGTCCAGAGGATTTGTGTGAGGTGTGTCAAATGAGACTTGATAGTGAATATCACCGCATGCAATGTGAAGCAGGTCCACACGAAGTCCCACCTCAACCAAGTGTTGAAAGTAATCCAAATCTTGAGCAACCAGCAGAAGTACCAGCTGAAGAAGTTGGGAAAAACGAAGGCACTGAAGATCGTCCGGTTACTCCGCCACCAGCTGATCCAAGCGCACCAGCCCCAACAGTATCTGATGGCAATGAGGCACCAGTCGCAGAGGCAGCAATGAGTGATGAAGAACTGATGACAGATACTCCAGCGCCTGCCCAGCCATCAGTAGAGCATAATCCAAACCTTGAACAACCAAGTGCTGATTTAACACCTGATGATGCAGCGCTCTTGGATACACCAAGCGATGGCAAAACAACCACTGATAGCATGCAGTTTGCAGAAAATCCAAACGAGAATGCAGATCAAGCAAGATCAGTAGAAAGTAATCCTAACCTCGAGGCACCAGTTGGAGGAACTGAGTCAGCCCCTGCAGGGACACCAGAAAACGCTGATCAAGATGCACCAGAAGAAAATCAACCAGCAGCTACACCAAATGTAGATACACGATCAGTTGGCGAGAGAAATCCTCTTTTGGAAAATCCTCAGCCACAAGAAGAATAGTGTATACTAATTGACATGGACGCAAAAGACTTACTGCCTCGTCGCATAGACGATCAACTTCACTTTCACTACTCACAGCTCACCAATTGGGAAAAGAATAATAAAGCCCGCGAAATCTCAGAAGAAAACTGGAAGAAACTCATTGACGATGTTAAGCTCAATGGTATAGAGGATGCATTCAAAATAGGAGAAGACGGCGTGGTGTATGACGGGAACAATAGACTCAAAGCAGTTAAGTATTTGATAGAAGAAGAGGGGATGGAGAATACGTTTAATGGTCGACCGCTTGCCTGGATACCAGTTGTTGTCAAGCATCCAAAAAGCGAAGCAGAGAAGTGGCGATATGCATTTACTAGAAACGAGCAGTTTGCTAATTGGAATAAAGACGAGCTTCTTAATTTCCAGACAGACTTTGAAGAATTGGATATGGCACTCGTAAATATAGATTTCGATGCACAAGAAAGCGTTGAAGAGCAACTTAGCAGTCTTGAGAAGACACTGCCAAAAGAAAAAAAAGAATACGGAGTTACTATTGAAGCAGAGGATGCAATAGAAGAAAATCTTATTTATGAAAGGATGGTCGAGCAAGGCTTCAAAGGCAAAAAGCTCAGCAAGTAGTATGCCAGTAAATGTCACGCTTCTGAATGCACTGATAAATAAACATGGTGAAGAAAAAGGCAAAGAAATCTACGCCGCTATGGAAAATGACAATAAGCCATCATTCCAGAAAGCACTACATACAGCAATATCACAAGGTCACACAATAGAACACCTCAAAGACTGGAAGCCACAAAAGCCAAGTGGTGTTAGAATAGACTATGTTAGGAGAAAATAATGGCACACGATTGGTTAAAAATTCGCACAGATTATTTCGGCAACCGCTCACTCACGCTCTTTAAGTTAGCTGAAAAATACAATATTCCGCTACAAGTTCTGAAGAACAAATGTGCTGAAGAAAAGTGGGTGGATAAGAAAAAGGAAGTGTGGGCAAAAGCTGAACAAAAAGTTACAGAAGCATTACCAGAGTCTATTGCACAAGTAAAGATACGACACGTGCGTATTGCAAGAGCCATGCAAGCCCGTGCAATAGAAAAGATAAAAAGTGATAAGATAGTTAGTAAGAGCACATACACAGACCTGGCAACAGCAATAGAAATAGAACGCGATGCCCTCGGCCTGAACGACAAGAAGCAGTCAGACGAGCAAGTGCAAAAGTTGATGCAGTTTAATTTTATATTTTCACTAAAACCAGATGAATTACGACGATTTATTAAATCAGCTATCACCAGAGGAGTGTCTGCAGGTAGCGGCAATGGGAACACATTACCTGCTCCAGCAGGAGAAACAAAGTGAAGTCTCGCAGTGGAAAGCACTACCATACCAGGACGCACTTTCCCGATCCTTATCGGCAATTCGTGGTATCATTGGGGGAAATCGTACTGGAAAGACCGAGTGGGGTGCTAAAGAAGTCTATTATTATCTTACCGGCACACATCCTTTTAAATCTATTACACCTCCTGTGGAATTGTGGATTGGAACTCCTTCTTTTGATACGCAACTTGAGTCTGCACAGCCGAAACTCCTTAAATTCATGGGAGACGATCTCCTTAAAAGATGCCATATCGAATACTATCAAGGGCGTAAGATCAAAACAATTTATACACCATGGGGGTCAAACGTTACTTTCAAATCCTATGAGCAGTCAGTGGACAAATGGGCAGGAGCAGAGAAGCGACTCATCTGGTTTGATGAAGAGCCACCACATGACATCTGGACAGAAGCGTCGGTCCGTCAAGGACGAAACGTCCAGCTAGACATCATCTTCACCATGACCCCAATCAAAGGTATGACCTGGTTCTATGATGATATCTGGCAAAAGGCACAAGCCAATGGCTATGACATTAAGACTCCTCGCTGGGAAGATAACCCATACCTCACTGCACAACAGATCCATCAAATGGAGATTATGTTGTCACCAGAAGAGCTGGAAGTCAGACGGTTTGGAAGATTTGTCCGCTCAGTGGGACTTGTCTGCCACTGGTGGAGACGAGACATCCATGTCCAAGACCTCACACTCTTTAATCCAAAAGGTGGGACTATTTGGGTTGGCATTGACTTTGGATTTACCACAAGACCAACAGCAGTTGTTTTCCTTTGTATCAAAGACGACACGCTTTACATCTTTGATGGTATCTATGAACGTGGCCTGACAACACCAATGCTTGTCCAAAGAATAAAAGAGAAGCTCGGCGGACTCTATGTCACAGGGTGGGTTGCAGACTCTGAAGCACCAAGTGATATTACTGAAATAAATAGATACGGCATCCCTGTGCACGGCGTCAAGAAAGAGTCAGGCGGACAAAAAGGGAACTGGGATGAGTTTAGAGCACGAAAGATGATGGAAGTTGGTCGTATCAGTGCAATAACAGGAAAGTCACGTCTTGTTGTTGCATCCCACCTCCTTGCTAATATCGATGGTCAAGAGAAGAATTGGTTTGTGAGTGAAGTCGAAGGACTCTTCTGGAAGACCACTAGAACGGCCGACGGCACACAATCACGTCGAGAATGGGGAGATCAGCCTAAAGACTCTATTGATGCGTTCTCATACATCCTAGCGAGTCTACCAAGCGTTATAGAAGAGCCAGCCAAATACCAAAACATCTATCAAAGAAAAGCAATGGTACCACGCGAAGATGATATTAAAGGAAGGTATGACATCTGATAAACCAACCATGGAAGACTATCGAACGCTTTGCTGTAATGCACAGCCATACAGACAATCGCGTGCACTCTACCTGTGTGGTAAGTGTAGCAAAGACGTAACGTTGGAAGCAGTACTGTGGTACGAAGCATGTGTCCAAGAGCAATCCTATGAGCACACTGGAAGAAAAAGCAATTGAAATTGCCAAAAGACAAATCCTTGAAAAGCTCGCTGCAGAAGAGCCGTGGATATTTGGTGAGCATGGTATCTATCACGTAGCAAAGACAATGAAGAATGGTGAGTTGCAGTTTACTGTCCGCGTGTATGAAGGCTCAGTCACCGATCTTGTAACCACTGAGGTCAAACGATATACCTACAAGAAGAAATGATTGACAATAACCAGAAAGGTAATACATACTAAATAAGTTATGGCAACAACCAGTAATACCACTCAGCCCTTAGAGAAAGTGGATGCCAGCGCTTCAACACAGAATGCGCTTCTTGCCGAAGCCCAACAGCATGAGGCTGACTCCTATTCCTACCTCTCAACCATGCGTAAAGACCTCGACAACAAAGAGTCTATTCTTCTTGGTGCACGTCCTGAAGACGCACTCTCAGCAAAAGCAAAGTCTAAAATAGTCGACCAATCCTTAGCATCCATGATTATGGAAAGATCCAGTCGCGTGGTCGCCCAGCTCCCAAGCGTTGAGGCATTCGCCGAGTCTAAAAACTCAGTTGGCAAGTCGATGCTTATGAACATCGCGCTTAACTATTTTGAGAACCATGCTGACGAAGAAGGCTCACTCTTACTAAAGTTTCGACACATGAATATTTACTCTCATGTGTATGGGTCTATGTTTGGTTTAGTCCCATGGCGAGTGAATACACGCACTGGCTACGTTGGTCCAGAACTGTTACCTATTCCAATTCGAGACTGCAGACCGCAACCAGGACGCTTCACTATTGATAAGATGGAGTGGTTTACGGTCAGATCCACTGTCTCACTTGATTGGCTTAAGAGTCTTTCCAAAGAGCACTGGATGAATATCGACGAGCTTATTAGTGACTACAAATCTCGCAAAGACCCAGGAGCTTCCGCACGTGGCAGCTCACAACAAAACCAGTCATACATCGAACGTCTTCGCTACCCAACCAAAAAAGGTGATCAAGTCTTCCCAGACATTGAAATCTTTACTGAGTACCGCTATGACCAGTGGATCACCTGGGCACCTAGAAACGTGCAGAATAAGAATAGTAAGCCATACATTCTTCGTATTGTGAAAAACCCATATCCAGAGAATATGCTTCCTATTATCGTCAAACACGCCTTCCCACTTCTTAATTCTATTATTGGCCTTGGAGATGTAGAGCGAGGAAAGACACTCCAGTTTGCTAAAAACGCGCTTATCAATTTGTACTTTGACGGAGTGAAGATGGCTATCTTCCCACCACTGCATATCAACCTTAATGAAGTCGACCCAACCTCTATCAAATGGGGCGAGGCAGAAAAATGGTACATGAACCATCCAAATGCAGATGTACAGATTATGGAAATGCGAACCACTGAATGGCTCAACACCTTCCAGTCTACCTTTGGTTTTCTTACCACAGCTATTCAAAACCTGTCTGGGTCCACAAGCATCACAGAGACTCCTGGTGCAACCCCAACCCTTGGACGAACACCTGATGCTATCAATCAATACTCACAGAACCAATCAGCAAGGGACGCATGGGATACCTTCATGCAAGAAGACATGGCAAAGCAACTCTACAGACGATGGATCGCACTCATTGGAGACAAGATGGAAGTCGAGCAAGCATTCAAAATCTTTGGTGCAGATATTAAAGAGATCCAACAAGAATTCCCTGGCGAGAAGATGGTTGAGCTATTCAATACTCGAAACGGCCAACAACGCGGTACTGTCTCGTTTAGTAAAAAGCAGCTGCAAGACGAAAATGGTGACCCAATTGAATACTCCTTTGATTTGGAACCTGGCTCAATGCAAGCACCAAACAAAGAGAACGAGTCCCAACTGGCAACAGATGTCTTAAAAGACTTTGTTGGTCCATCAGGACAATTCCTTCTTGCACAAATCCAGAAGAAAGGCAAAGACATCGACTTTGCTGAACTCTATAAGAGAAAGCTCGTTGGTGGTGGTATGAAAGACTGGGACAAAGTTATTATCGATCCACAGGCAAATGCTGGCACTGACCAAACCCTCAATGCTGGTACCCCTGCACAACCAGTTGACCCAACAACAGGACAGCCAATCGCAGTTACTCCACAAGCAGGCGCACCTGGCGCACCCGCACTACAACAACCTGTCACCCCACAAGTGCCACAACCTGGGGCGACACCAGCTGCATCTCCCCAAGTTGTACAACCTACAGCAGGAATGCCTGGACAACAACCAGTTAATCCAGCTCAACCTGCACAACCGTCAGGTCCTATGCCAACAGCCAAGCCTATGGTCAACTACAAAGATGCACCTGATGATATTAAACGTCAGATGGAAGCAGCCGATGGCTATGTCCCAAGCAAACAGGTAACGCCACAGCAAGTCATAGATAACGTAGCACAGACACAAGGGATGCAGCCAACTGTTGAGACAGATCCTGAACTTCCTGTTGCACCAAACGGCATTCGTGATCCGCACATTGCACAACTCCAAAAAGAAGTGTTAGGTGGTACAGGAGGGATACCGCCTACACCAGGGCAATAACCTATGGATAATGCAAAGACAAAAGATCAGATACTTGCCGAGCAAGCGGCTCAGCAAGCCCCACCAGTTACTCCACACATTGATGTTACTACTATTGTGGAAGATGTTAAGCACACGGCAGATGAGAAAACGCTTCTTGTTGAGAAAGAAAAGAAAGCAATTGCAGAAGGAGTGGAGACCGAATTTTGGCAAATCATTAAAAAGACCTTACTAGAACGTGTTGAAAAACTCAGAGGAGCTGGCGCACTCAGGCTTGGCAATGGTCCACTGGATTTGCAGTCGGTAGGACTTCGTGCCATCATAGTAAATGAAATAGCAGATGGGTTTGAGAGCTTTATCAAAGATGTTGAGACGGTGCATAAAATGAAAAAACAACAGGCACAAGATGCCGCAGACAAGAAAAAAGAGGAGGTGAACACATGAACAACAGAAGATATCATCAAAATCTAATGCAGCAAGCACACAAGAAACGACAACTTGCAGCAAAAATTCGTGTGGGTGCCAAGAAAACAAATGGCACAGAGAATAATGACACATGGGACGGTCCTGAATTAGACAGTATTAAAAATGGAGGCAAAAACTCCAAATAACATACTGTGTTGAAAGGGGGTGAAAGAATATGGCTTTTAAGCACAACGCATCGGACATGATGAACCGATACAACAAACATCAAGACATTGCGAAATCACGTGTTGCCAGAAAAAATGGTGTCTCTGGTATTCCTACCAAAGATTT
>Ga0335069_10001437_pt1 | contig 38545 bp, 26 predicted proteins | sample Lox_Sample_11_FD_206714 | JGI IMG/M metagenome (GOLD analysis project Ga0335069, IMG submission 206714) | Soil microbial communities from Loxahatchee National Wildlife Refuge, Florida, United States - Lox_Sample_1.1 | ecosystem: Environmental > Terrestrial > Soil > Wetlands | place: USA...
CGTGGCCCCGCCGCTCGAGGGCCGCGCGGGTCGCCTGGTTATGTTGGGAATGACCCTCGGGGCGAGTCGCACGCGATACCTCCGTCCGCCGCAGCAGCGTAGCCCTCAGACGCCGCCGTCGGGGGGCGATTCGGCCGCCACCGCATCTTCCAGCGAGGCTTCACGGACGGCGTCCCCGTCCACCTGTCCTTCGGCCACTTCCCGGCGCAGCTCGGCGTCGGTGGCATGCAGATGGGCGTGGATCCGCTCGGCGAGCGTCGTCCCCACCCCGGCCTCGGAGGCCAGCTCCTCGATGCTCGCCTCGCGGATGCGCTTGAGCGAGCCGAACGCCCGGAGCAGCGCCTTCTTTCGCCCTTCGCCCACCCCGGGAATGTCCTCCAGCACGCTCTTGAAGTTCCGCCGGCGCATCAGCTTCTGCTGGTAGGTGATGGCGAAGCGGTGCGCCTCGTCCCGGAGCCGGACCAGCAGGAAGAGCTCGGGCGAGTTCTGCGGCAGGACGATGGGGTCTCGCTTCTCGGGGATGAACACCCGCTCGGGGCTCCGGGCCGATGCGCCAGCCCCATCGTCCGAGTCCAGCTCGCGCGACTTGGCCAGGCCCACCACGTCGATGGTGACCCCGACGTCCTTCATCGCCGCCCGCGCCGAGGCCAGCTGCCCCTTCCCACCGTCGATGACCAGGAGGTCGGGAAGGTCACTGGCCTCCTGTCCGCGCCGCAGTCGCCGGCTCACCACCTCGTACATCGACGCGAAGTCGTTCTGGGCCTGCACGCTCTTGATCCGGAACCGCCGGTAGCGGGCGCGGTCCAGCTCGCCGTCGGTCATCGCCACCTGGCTGGCGACGATGCTGCTCCCCTGGAAGTGCGAGATGTCGAAGCACTCCATCCGCCGCGGAGGCGCCGAGAGGTGGAGCCGGTCCTGGAGCCGCTCGAGGACCTTCTCCAGCTCGTCGCGGCTCCTCCGCTGGTCCAGCAGCGCCTGCCGGGCGTTGGCCACGCTCATCTCCACCAGCCGGAGCTTCTCCCCCCGCTGCGGAACGAGGACCCGCACCCGCCGGCCCCGCTTCTCGGTGAGCAGCTCGGCCAGCGGCTCCAGCCCACCCTCCGGCCGCAGCGGGAGAAGGACCTCGTCGGGGAGCACGTTGTCCTCGCCGTAGTAGAGGTTGACGAAGCTGCCGAGCAGCTCCTCGTCCGGGAACTCCTGGCCGGTGAACGGGAAGGCCTGGCCGCCGTTGAGGCGCCCTTGCCGGACGTAGAGCACGTAGACGACCAGCCGGTCCGCCTCCCGGTGGTAGCCGAACACGTCCTGGTCGATGGGCTCGGTGGTGGCGATCTTCTGCCGCTCGAGCGATCGCTCGATGGCGAAGAGCTGGTCCCGGAGCCGCGCCGCCTGCTCGAACCGGAGCGCCTGCGCCGCGGCCTTCATCCGCCCCCGGAGCGCCTCGAGCAGCTCCCCACCCTTGCCCTCCAGGAACAGCGCCACCTCCCGCACCGACTCGGCGTACTCCGCGCGCGAGACGTCGTAGACGCACGGCGCCGGGCAGCGGCCGATCTGATGGAGCAGGCAGGGCCGTTTCCGGTGATGGAGCACGTGGTCCGAGCAGGTCCGGAGCTGGAAGTAGCGGTTGATGATCCGCAGCGTCTCCCGGATGCTGCTCGCGCTCGCGTACGGGCCGAAGTACATCGCCCCGTCCCGCTTGAACCGCCGCACCACCTCCAGCCGCGGCCACTCCCCGGAAGGGTCCAGACGCAGGCAGATGAAGTTCTTGTCGTCCTTGAGCAGGACGTTGAACCGTGGCTGGTGCCGCTTGATGAGCTCGTTCTCGAGGAGGAGCGCCTCCTTCTCGTTGCTCACCACCACGGTGTCGAGGTCGGCCAGCACCGACTCGAGGAAGGGGATGAAGGCCCGGGTGTCGCTGCTCCGTCCGAAGTACGACCGCACCCGGCTGCGAAGGTTCACCGCCTTGCCGACGTAGATGACCTCTCCCCGGGCGTCCTTCATGAGATAGACGCCCGGTGCGGCGGGGAGCCGCTCCAGCTTCTCCTCGAGCGCCGCCGAGGGCATCAGCGCCGCTTCCTGCCCCGCCCGGCGGCCCTCCGGCGAGGCTGCGCCTTCTCCTCGCGCTGCGCGCCGGTCTCGAGGAGCGAGCGCGACGGCGGCTTGAGGCCCAGATCCATGTCCTTGAGGAGCAGCACCTTGTCGCGGAGCTCCGCCGCCCGCTCGAACTCCATGTCGTCCGCCGCCTTGTGCATCTCGGCCGAGTACTCCCGGGTGAGCCGGGCCAGCTCCTCGGCGGTCATCAGCTCGTCCTCCGCGGCCTTCGGCAGCGCCAACCCGCCGTCCGAGCGATAGAGCACCTCGCTCAGGTCGAGGATCGCCTTCTTCACGCCCTGGGGCGTGATGCCGTGGTCACGGTTCCAGCATTCTTGCAGCGTCCGGCGGCGGCTCGTCTCGTCGAGCGCCAGCTGCATCGAATCGGTCACCTGGTCGGCGTACATCAGGACCCGGCCCGCCACGTGGCGGGCCGCACGGCCGATGGTCTGGATGAGGCTCACCTGGCTCCGGAGGAAGCCCTCCTTGTCCGCGTCGAGGATGGCCACCAGCGACACCTCGGGGATGTCCAGGCCCTCGCGCAGGAGGTTGATGCCCACCAGCACGTCGAACTCGCCGCGGCGGAGGTCACGGATGATCGCGGTCCGCTCCAGCGCGTCGATGTCCGAGTGGAGATAGCGGACCCGCACTCCGACGTCGGCGAAGTACTCGGTCAGGTCTTCCGCCATCCGCTTGGTGAGCGTGGTCACCAGGACCCGCTCCTTGGCCTGGGCCCGCAGCCGCACCTCCTCGAGCAGGTCCTCCACCTGGTTCCGCGCCGGGCGCACCTCGACCAGCGGATCGGTCAGCCCGGTCGGTCGGATGACCTGCTCCACCACGACCCCGTGGCTCCGCTGCAGCTCGTACTCGCCCGGCGTCGCGCTCACGTAGATGGCCTGGGGCACCATCGCCTCGAACTCGTCGAACTTCAGCGGCCGGTTGTCGAGCGCGCTGGGGAGCCGGAAGCCGTACTCCACCAGCGTCTCCTTGCGGCTCCGGTCGCCACGGAACATCGCGCCGATCTGCGGCACCGTCTGGTGGCTCTCGTCCAGCAGCACCAGGAGGTTCTTCGGGAAATAGTCCAGGAGGCACGGCGGGGCCTCGCCCGCGGCCCGGCCGGAGAGGTGCCGGCTGTAGTTCTCGATGCCGTTGCAGAACCCGACCTGCTCCATCATCTCCAGGTCGTACATCGTCCGCTCCTCGAGCCGCTGGGCCTCGAGCAGCTTTCCGTGGGCGCGGAACCACTGCAGCCGCTCCCGCAGCTCGTCGCGAATGTCGCGGATGGCGCGCGCCCGCTGCTCCTCCTCGGTGACGTAGTGGCTGGCGGGGAAGACGACGATCTTTTCCAGCTGGGCCAGCGACTGCCCGCGGAGGGGATCGAACTCGGTGATGCGCTCCACCGTGTCGCCGAAGAACTCGATCCGGACCGCCCGCTCCTCCTCGTACGCCGGGAACACCTCCACCGTGTCGCCGCGGACACGGAACGTCCCGCGGTGGAAGTCGAGGTCGTTGCGGGTGTACTGCGCGTCGACCAGCCGGCGCATCAGGACATCGCGGCCCAGCTCGCCGCCCCTCTGCGCCGTCGCCGCCAGCGCCATGTAGCTCCGGGCGGTGCCGAGGCCGTAGATGCAGGACACCGAGGCGACGATCAGCACGTCGTCGCGCGTCCGGAGCGAGTGGGTGGCCGAGTGGCGCATCCGCTCGATCTCGTCGTTGATGAAGGAGTCCTTCTCGATGTACGTGTCCGACGACGGGATGTACGCCTCGGGCTGGTAGTAGTCGAAGTAGCTGATGAAGTACTCGACGGCGTTCTTCGGGAACAGCTCACGGAACTCGCCGTAGAGCTGCGCGGCCAGGGTCTTGTTGTGCACGATGACCAGCGTGGGCCGCTGCACCTGCGCGACCACGTTGGCCATGGTGAAGGTCTTGCCCGAGCCGGTCACCCCGAGCAGCGTCTGGTGGGTGTCGCCGCGGAGCACACCCTCCACCAGCTCGGCGATCGCCCTCGGCTGATCTCCCTGCGGTCGGTAATCGGTGACGAGCTCGAAGCCAGCCATGGCAAGCGATGGAACCTAACCCGCCGGCGCGTCCCTCGCAGGCTCACCGCCCACTGGCCGGCGTGGCGCCCGGCGCACGCTGCCGGAGCGCCTCCAGCGAGCGCAGGCGGGGCGCCTCGAACTCATCTCCCCTCGTCCAGGCAGGCAACGCCGTGGCCTGGGCGACGCTGTACCCGAGCGCGAAGTGCAGCCGGGCGTCCTCCACCGCACCGGAGAGGTCCCAGTCCGGCGTCAGCTCGTCCGAGGGCTGGTGGTAGCGGGTCTCCTCCCAGGCCTCACGCTTCTCCCTGCCCCAGCCAGGCGGGCGGCCGCGGTAGTCGAGCCCGCTCTCGAAGTACGCCGCGGGGACACCCGCGCGAGCGAAGCTGAACTGGTCGCTCCGGTAGAAGTAGCCGCGGTCCGGGAGCTGGTCACCCCGGAGCACCCGTCCCTGCGCGCGGGCCAGCGCACGGAGGGTCACGTCGAGGTCGGTCTTCCCCAGCCCGATGACGGTGACGTCGTGCGTCCGGCCGAAGACGTTTGCCCCGTCGATGTTGACGTCCACCGCGATGCGGCCGAGCGGCACCGGCGGGTGCCGGGCGAGGTACTCCGAGCCGAGCAGGCCCTGCTCCTCGGCGGCCACCGCGGCGAAGAGGATGCTGCGGCGGGGAGCCTCGCGGAGCGTGGCGTAGGCGCGGGCCACGGAGAGCATCAGGGCCACCCCGGAGGCGTTGTCCTCGGCGCCGTTGTAGATGGCGTCCTCTCCGGGGGCCGCGTCGGCGCGCATGCCGAGGTGGTCGTGGTGCGCGGTGTAGAGCACCACCTCGGAGGACAGGCGCGGGTCGCTTCCGGGGAGCAGCGCGAGCACGTTCGCCGTCCGGGTCCGCTCGATGCGGCTGTCGAAGGCGGTGTTGACCGCGATGCCCAGCGCTACCGGCTGGAACTCACGCCGGTTCGCCGAGCGGACCAGCTCGTCCAGGCCCCGGCCGGCGAGCGCCACCAGCTCGCGGCAGGCGTCCTCCGTCACCCAGCCCCGCAGCGGGAGGCGGCGCTCGGCCGTGGGGACCGAGTACTGCGGGCCCGTCCACGAGCTGCGCACCACCTGCCACGGGTACCCCGCGCTGTGCGGGGTGTGGAGGATGAGGGCCCCGGCGGCGCCGACCTTGGCCGCCATCTCGTACTTGTAGTCCCAGCGGCCGTACCAGAGGCGGGTCCGTCCGGCGAAGAGCGCGGGGTCGTCCTCCGGGTCGCTGTTGAGGAAGAGCAGCACCTTGCCCCGCAGGTCCTGCCCCTTGAAATCGTCCCAGCTGTACTCGGGGGCACGGATGCCGTAGCCCACGAAGACCAGCTCCGCACGCTCGAGCGCGGTGTGCGCGGCCTCGTCTCCCGCGACCGCGATCACCTGGTCCGGGTGGCGGAGGACGAGGGACTCCCGGCCCCGGGTGAACTGCACCGTCTCCGCGTGGCCGTCCACGCCCACGATGTCGAACGGCTGGAGGAACCCCTGGGTGCCGGCGGGCCGGAGCCCCAGCGCCTCGAGCTGCGAGGCGATGTAGGCCTGGGCGAGCGCGTCTCCGCGGGTGCCCGGCCCCCGGCCCTCGAGCAGGTCGGAGGCGAGGAAGCGGACGTGGGCACGGATGGCATCGGCGCTGATGGCCCGCTCGGCGAGCGGGGAGGTTCGGGCGGGCGGTGCGGCGGCGAGCGCCACGACGAGGGCGGCAGTGACCATGGCCCGGCCCGTTTTGCCCCGAGGCGTGGGCCGGCGTCCACCCTGGCGTGGGCAACGGGCCAGCTCCGCTCAGGAGCGGACCTTCCACCGGGTCGCGGTGGGTCCGTCGCGCAGCTCCACCCCGATCCGGAGGAGCTCGTCGCGGATCGCGTCCGACCGGGCGAAGTCCTTCGCCTTCCGTGCCGCGGCGCGCTCGGCGAGCATCGCCTCGATGCGCTCGCGGTCGAGCCCGCGCTGCCGGACCAGCCGATCGCGGCGACGCTCGAGCCAGGCCGCCGGCGGGCTTCCGAGGACTCCAAGCACACCGCCCATGGCCGGGACCACCGCGCGCAGCGTCGCCAGCGTGCGAACCACGGTGGCGCGATCGGCCACCGCTGGATGGTCGAGCAGCTCGTTCATCTCGCCGAAGAGAGCCGAGAGCGCCGCCAGCGCGCCGGCGGTGTTGAAGTCGTCGTCCATCGACGCCTCGAACGCGCGGAGGTGCGCGTCCGGATCGCCCTGCAGCGGGCCGGGCTTCACCTCCCGTCCGCCGAGGCGCTCGTCGACCCGCTGGAGGGTCTCGTAGAAGTACTCCATCCGCTTCTCCCAGACGAAGAGCGCGTCGTCGGAGAAGTCCAGCCCGTTCCGGTAGTGGCTGGAGAGGAAGAAGAGCCGCAGCGCCTCGCCGTCCACCTTCGCCAGGGCATCCCGGAGGCGGACCACGTTCCCCAGGCTCTTGGACATCTTCGCGTTCTCGAGCTCGAGGAAGCCGGCGTGCATCCACACCCGGGCCAGGGGCGCGTGGTGCGCCGCCTCGGACTGGGCGATCTCGTTCTCGTGGTGGGGGAAGATGAGGTCGAGCCCGCCGCCGTGGATGTCGAAGGTCTGGCCGAGGTACTTCTCGCTCATCGCGGAGCACTCGATGTGCCACCCCGGACGGCCGCGGCCCCAGGGCGCATCCCAGGCCGGCTCGCCGGGCTTCTCGGCCTTCCAGAGCGCGAAGTCGAGCGGCTCGCGCTTGTGCTCGCCCGGGGTCACCCGCTCCCCGGCGCGGAGGTCCTCGAGGTTGCGGCGGGAGAGCTTGGCGTACTCCGGCCAGCGCGAGACCTGGAAGTAGACGTCGCCGCCGGCGGAGTAGGCGATGCCCTGGTCGAGGAGCGTCTGGATGAGCGCCCGGATCTCCGGGATGACCTGGGTGACCCGGGGCGCCACGTCCGGCGGGAGCAGGCCCAGGCCGCGGGCGTCCTCCTCGAACGCCTGGACGAAGCGCTCGGCCAGCGCGGCCGGGTCCTCCCCGGTCTCCCGCGCGGCGTTGATGATCTTGTCGTCGACGTCCGTGAAGTTCCGGACGTACGACACCCGGTACCCGCGGTGGCGGAGATAACGCACCACGACGTCGAAGATGGTGAACGTCCGGGCATTGCCGATGTGCACCCACGAGTAGACGGTGGGACCACACACGTACAGACGCACTTCACCAGGGCGGAGCGGCTCGAGGGGTTCCTTGCGACGGGTCAGCGTGTTGTAGACGGACAGAACGGGGGGGCTGTGGGCGACAGACACGGGAGTGGCGCGGGGATTCGAGGAACGTGACATCATCGCACGGTTGGAGGATGAGGGACCCCGCGAACGAGCATGGCGCCATCCAATCCCAAGCGACCCCCGCGGCGACCTCCCCCCGAGGATGGCACGAAGGACTCCGAGGACACCGGCGAGCTCCCGTTCGACGAGCGCGAGGCCACGCCGCTGAACGCGGACGATCCCGCGCCCCAGCGGGTGACGACCTATCCGGTCCGCGCGGGCCGCAAGCGGCGCGCGGGACGGGACACCATCGGCCCGGCGTCGATGGTCGGGACCGTCGCCGGAGTGGGAAGCGAGGAGATCTTCCTCTACGCCGAGCACGGACCGGGCACCGGCCAGCTCCTCCCAGTGGGTGAGGGCGCGCTGATCCTCGGCCGCTCGAGCAGCTGTGACCTCCGACTTCCGCACGCGTCGATCAGCCGGCGGCACGCCCGGCTCACCCGTCGGGGTGAGCGGCTGTTCCTGGAGGACCTGGGGAGCCAGAACGGCACCTTCCTCGACGACGAGCGGCTCGCCGGACCGTGCGAGCTCCAGGTCGGGCAGCGGATCCACATCGGCCCCGCAGTGCTGAGGCTCCGGGTACCCGGAGGGAACACGCGGACCGACCGCCCGCGCCGTCGCCCGTCCCCAGCGGAGGCCGAGACCGCCGTGCGTCCGCTGCGGATCGCAGTGCTGGCCGCGACCGCTGGGTTCCTCCTGGCGACCGCGCTCGCGCTCTGGACGGCCCAGACCCACCCGGCCTGGCTGCGGAGCGCGGCCCCGGCGGCCCACCCGCAGCGCTGAGCGGCGACGGCGTCAGACGGCCTTGAGATTGGGCCGACGCCGGGCGGCCCTCTCCTGGAGGATCGCCAGCGCACCCCGGACCGCCAGCACCGCGTTCAGCCCGGCGAAGCCGAGCAGCACCAGGGCGATGAGCAGCGGCCCCCGGTCCTCCCCGGGGCGCTCTCCCTCCCGCAACACCCAGAGCCGTCCGTCCACCGGACGAAGCCCCTGGAGCGCGCGAAGCTGGGGCGCGGACTCGCGGTAGCCGGGGACGTCCTCGAGCGGAAGCAGCCGCCCCCGCACGCCGAACGGGCGCGGGTCGGGAGGCGGAGGGCGCTTTCCGGGAACCCACTCCTCGGTTGGAAGCAGTGGGCGCCGCACCACGAGCGGCGTGTCCTGGAGCGGCACAAGCACCATCCGCGCCCCACGCTCCACCCCGTAGAACGCGGTGCCGAGCGGCACCCCGTGTACCTGGGCGAACACGTTGGGCCGCAGACGGTCCAGGTGGTAGTTGCCCTCGCTGCCGAGGGTGACGGGCTCGCGATTGGCGAAGACGTAGGCGACGTCCGGGGCCTCGCGCACCAGCAGGAAGACCGCTCCGAAGAAGCAGAGCAGCGCCACCGGGAGCTGGACGCCGGTGACCCTGCGACGGGTGCTGCGCTCGAGCTGACGGATCCGCTCGTCACGGGCTTCCTCGGTCGAGAGCGGATCGCGCGCCGCCAAGGGGCCCCCGGTCGACCTAGGTGATGCTGAAGATCTTCCGGAGGTCAGCCTCGATCTCGTCCTCGGTGCACTCCTTGGCGAGGCTGAGCTCCTTGATCAGCAGAGCGCGAGCGGTGTCGAGCATCTTCCGCTCGCCGAAGGACAGGTCCTTGTCGCCCTTCAGGAGGTAGAGATCGCGGAGCACCTCGGCGATCTCGAAGACCGACCCGGTCTTGATCTTCTCCATGTACTCCCGGTACCGGCGGTTCCAGGTGGTGGAGTCGACCGAGATGTCCTTCTCCCGGAGGATGGCGTAGACCTGCTTCACGTCGTCCTCGCTGATGATCTCCCGCAGGCCAACCGAGCCGACCTTGTTGATGGGGATCATGATCCGCATGCCATTCTCGAGGATGCGGAGGACGTAGAACGACTGGCGCTGGCCGGCGACCTCGGTGTGCTCGATGCCCATCACCTCGCCCACGCCCTGGCCCGGATACACGGCCTTGTCGCCCGTCTTGAAGCTGGTCTGCACTGGGAGGCTGCCTCCTCGCGGCCTGGAACGCCGCAAGTCCAACTACTTACCACGAATTCGCGCTTTGTGCAACGCGTCGTCTTGACCCGGTGCTGCAGGCCCGACTAAGCTTTTGGCCTTTTTGTCAGGGCGGCCGCGGGCAGTCGCAACGGTGAAGACGCGCGGGTCTTGGAGTCGGATCCGCTCGGCGGCCGCAGCACGATTCTGGACGGGGGCGGGGGCGATGGGGGGCTGGTGCTGGAAGGACCTGGGACTCCGTCCGCTCGTCTTCCCTGTCCTCGCGCTCGGTCTCGGCTGTGCCCTCCCCGCGCTCGCGCGTCCGGAACCGGGGGCCCTCGCCTGCCTGGCTGCTGCCCTGGCAACCTTCGCGTTCGGTTCGCGAACCCGGCCGGGGACGCACCTCGCGCTCCTGACCTCCGCCGTCCTCGCGGGCTCGGCGCTCGCCGCGCGGGCCCAGCGCTCCTCGCCTCTCCCCACCGGGAGGCCGGTCCTGCTCGAGGGACGCCTGGCCTCGGTCGACGGCGACGGGCGCGGTGGACGCGGCGTGCTCGAGGTCTCCCGGGTGGACGGCGAGCCGGGGAGGGCACGGACGCGGCTGTGGTGGAGCGATCCGGAGCTCCACCCCTGGGTCGGCCAGCGCGTACAGCTCCGGGCAGAACTCCGGGCCGACGCCGGGCCCGAGTCGTGGGGCCAGTACGACGCGGGCGCCGCCGCCCGCGCCCGCGGCCTGTCCACCTCCGGCCGGATCGTCCCGGGCTCCCTCGTGCCGCTCTCGCCTCCCGACCCTCTGCGCCGCTGGGTGGCGGAGCGCCGGGAGGGCTTCGGGCGCTGGACGCGGGAGCGCCTCGGCGAGGCGGATTCCGCGGCGCTGGTGTGCGCGCTCGCGGCCGGGCTGCGTTCGGAGCTCGGACCGGAGTGGGAGGACCGCTTCGCCCGCAGCGGGCTCGCCCACGTGCTGAGCGTCAGCGGGCTCCACGTGGCGGCGCTCGCCCTCGTCCTGGCCGCGCTGCTCGCGGGCGTGCTGCGCGCCGTGCCGGCGCTGGTGCGGCGCCTCGACCCGCGCCGGCCGGCGGCCCTCGCCGCGCTGCCCCTGGTCTGGGGTTACGTCGTCTTCACCGGCAACCAGCCGCCGGCAGTCCGGTCGGCGCTGATGCTGGCGCTGGTCCTCGCCGGTCGAGCCCTGCAGCGCCACAGCGACACGCTGAACGCGCTGGCCCTGGCCGCGGGCCTGCTCCTCGTCGCGGATCCGGCGTCGGTCCGGGACCTGTCGCTCCAGCTCAGCTTCACCGCGGTGGCGGCGCTGGTGCTGCTCGCCCCCCGGCTGCAGGCCCTGGTCCCGCTGCCGCCGCCCGACCCGCGGCGTCCCGAGCGCTGGCCCCGGGCGCTCGAACGGATGCGGGAAGCGCTGCTCAGCGTCTGCACCGCGAGCGCCGCGGTCACGCTCGCCTCGATTCCGCTGGTTGCGACGGCGTTCCACCGCATCTCGCTCGTCGGCTGGGCGGTGAACGTGGTGGCACTCCCCGTCGCCTCCGTGCTCACCCTCGCCTGCGCGGTGACCGCCGGCGCGTTCTGCCTCTCACCAGCGCTCGCCGCCGCGCCGCTGTGGGTCGCCTCCCTCGCCGCGCGGGCGCTGCTCGCGCTGGTGCGCGCCGGGGCGGCGGTGCCGTTCGGCGTGCTCCCCTCGCCCTCGTTCTCCTGGCCCGCGGCGGCGGCCTTCGGGCTGGGGCTCCTCGGTGTCGCGCTGGGCGTGCGGCGCGCCGGGTGGGTGGTCGCCCTGGCGATGGCCGCCGTGCTCGCCGGTCCCCGCCTCGAGCGGCACCCGGCGCTCGAGCTCACCGCGCTCCCGGTGGGCCACGGGGACGCGCTCCTTGCGTCGTCGGGCGGTGCGCATCTCCTGGTGGACGGCGGGGGCGTGCCCGACGGGATCGACCCCGGCGCGCGCGTCGTGGTGCCCTACCTCCGCGAGCGCGGCATCTGGCGGCTCGACGCGGTGGCCCTGTCCCATCCCCATCCGGACCACGCGCTCGGGCTCCTCACCGTGCTGCGCGAGATCCCGGTAGACCGGATCTGGCTTCCGGCCGCCGTGGAGCGTGGGCCGCTGGTGGACGCGCTGCTCGCCGCGGCCGGGCGGGCGCGGGTCGAGTGGCTCGCGGCGGGCGAGGTCCGCACGCTCGGCGAGGCGACGGTGCGCGTCCTCTCCCCGCCCCGGGACGCAGGCGCGCTCCGGACGGTGAACGACCGGAGCCTCGTGCTCCGCCTGAGCGCCGCGGGCCGCTCGGTGCTGCTCCCGGGCGACGCCGGGGCGGCCGCCGAGGAGGCCCTTCCGCCGCTCGAGAGCACGGTGGTGAAGGTCCCCCACCACGGCTCGCGCACCTCGAGCTCGCCTCGCCTGGTCTCGACGAGCCAGGCCTGGCTGGCCCTCTTCTCCGACGGGCGGGGAAACCGCTTCGGACTCCCCGCGCCCGAGGTGGTGGAGCGCTGGCAGGACAGCGGGGCCATCGTCCTGCGCACCGACCTCGACGGGGCCATCCGCGTCTCCCTCGCCTCGAGCGACGTTCGCTGGGAGACGTTCCGGGGACGAGCCGGGAGGCTCGTAGCAAGGCCCCTTGCCGGCGCGGGGGCCGGAGGTGCACCGTCGCCCCGATGATCCCCGAGGACCTGGATCTCGCCGCGCTCAGCCGGGACCTCCACCGCGCGCTCGGCCCGGGCGAGCCGGTGGGCTACCTCCGCGGCAAGGCGAAGATGCGCGACGCGCTGGTCGACCTGCACGGCTTCAGCCAGCTGGAGGCCGAGTCGGTGGTCGACACGCTGGAGCTGCAGGGGTACCTGCACTTCCTCGGGGACCCACGCGCACCGAGCGAGGCCGAGAGCCGCTGGGACTTCCGCACCGGCTGAGCGCTGGACCGGCCGGGCGCGGCGTCGTTCAGCCGTCGAAGACGAGCCAGGCGAAGCGTTCCACCGCGTGGAAGTCGCCCACGTAGAGCGGCGAGAACGCCTGGCCCTGGGCGTTCTTCCGGTCGGGCAGCTCGAGCCGGTAGAGGTTGAAGCGCCAGCGGTCGCCGGGCTTCGGCGGGACGTGCGGCACCGAGTGCAGGCGCGCGAAGGGGATGCGCATCTCCACCGTCCAGCCCTGGTCCCGGTCGGAGGCGTCGTCGAGGGTGCCGGACACCTTCACCGCGCTCTTCAGCCCCGAGTCCCATGACAGGTCCATGCCCTGGCGCCGGGCCGGGAAGTAGGCATCGAAGACCACGTTGTGCGGGCTCACCTCGATCTCGTCGTAGGTCCGCCCGTCGGCGTCGGCGTCGAGGAAGATCTCCACCACCTCCTGGGTGTACAGCGGGTCGTCGCGGGTGCGGAACGTGCCCCAGACGTCCGGGTCCTCGCAGTCGAACGCGACGTAGAGCGCCTCGTCGTCCCAGGCGAGGCGCGCGGTGGTGCGAAACGGCGCTGGCCGGCCGTCGAGGCTGTCGACCAGGGTGAGCTGGGTCGCCCCGTGCCAGGCGGCATCGTCGAGCACGCCGTCGATCCTTGGAGGGGTGGCCGTCCTCCGGGCGTGCGCCTCCGGCACCGGAGGGCCCTTGCCGCCGATGACCGGTCCGCGCATCCGCTGCTGCCCGTCCTGCGCCGCGGGCTGGTCCACCGGGAGCCGCTGGTCGTCGTGCCAGAACCCGAGCAGCACCTGGATCTCCGGGGCGCCCGGCGGCAGCGCCAGGACCTGGACGTCCTCCACCGGCTGCCCCACCTGCCACTGCTCCAGCGGGAGCGGCGGGGGATGATCGGCGTTGGCCAGCATCTGAGTGGTCCGCGCGTCGACCAGGTGCACGAAGATCTGCCAGCCGGGCTCGAGCCGCCGTGTCGCCTCGAAGCGGTGGGTCAGCCGGACCGCGTCCTGCCCACGCTCGTCGCGTCCCCGCTCGACCCGCGTCCCGAGGTACTTGATGGCCCCGGCTGCCCAGGTGCCCTGAACCGCGCCCGACGCCTCCACCGCACCGGACGGCGGCGGCCGCGTCCGTGGACGGGGGCCCGCCTGCTCGTCTCGACACGCGGGGACGAGGAGCGCGACGACCAGCAGGAACGTCGGGGAAGGGCGCACGGAGCGCACCCTACTCGTTCGACGGCTCACGCTGGCACGTCCATTGCCACGCCGGGCTCCCATGCACGTCCGCTTCGAGGCACGCGGAGTCGGCTCCGAGCTCGCGCTCCAGCCGGGGACCTGGACCGTCGGCGGGGGCGACGACGACGGCATCCGCTTCCCGGGATTGCCGCCGCGTCTCCTGGAGCTGGACCTCGCGGAGGAGCGGGTCTGGGTGCGGTGCTTCGAGCCGCGGCCGGTCGGACGCGCGGCGCTCGATGCCGGCGTCCGGCGCTGGCTCCTTCCGGGAGAGCGGGTCCGGCTGTCCCGTGAGGCCCAGCTCTGGGTCGAGCCACCCGCCGAGGCCCCGGCCACGGTGGCGCTGGTCCGCTCGCTCCTCGAGTCTCTTGACGCGTGGGGATGCTCGGCGGCCGCGGCGCTCGTCTGCGTGGCGGGGGTGGACGCCGGCGCGGTCTTCCCGCTGGCGGGCCCGGCGCCCGAGCTCGGACGGCTCCCGGGCTGCGCGGTCCGGCTCAACGACGGCGCGGTGTCGCGGCGGCACCTCCAGCTCGTTCTCCAGGGGGGCAGGCACCGGGTGCGCGACCTCGGCGGCCGGAACCGCGCGCGTCGCAACGGGCGCTGGCTCCGCCCGGGGACCCTGCTCTTGGACGGCGACGTCCTCGGTGTCGGTCGCTCGCTGTTGCACTACCGCGCCGGCTCCGCACCCGCGGCGCCGGTCACTTCATCGGCGACAGCCCCGCCCGCTCCACCAGCAGCTGCATCAGACGACGGTGCTGGGCGAAGAAGCTCGTGAAGTGCATCCCCCGGCCGCGCCCGCGGACCGCGTAGACGGTGACCGGACCAGGGAGGATGTCGACCTTCAGGATGTCGCGGAAGGCAAAGTAGTCGGTTCGCACCAGTCCCCGGTACGTCACGCCTCCGCCATCCACCACGATGGCGGTCCGTGCGTAGTAGGTCAGGGAGACTCCGAAGAAGACGACGAAGAAGATGGCGGAGATGACGGTCTTCGCCGGCACGCCCTCGAACTGCATCAGGTAGACCAGGACGAAGAGCCAGAGCAGCGCGGCGATGCCCATCGCCGCGGCGAGCACCGGGCGCGGCCTGAAGACCTCGGGCGCTGTGGCCGGGCGGAAGTCCACGGGCTCTAGGCTAGTGCCTCCGTCCGTCGCGTGCCATGAGGCCCGGGGCCAGGACGTGTCGGCCCCGGTGCGCTCCGGCTCACCCGCGGGCGCCCTGCTCCACCCGCTCGACCAGCATGGTGATGCCCATCCCGTAGCCAATGCAGAGGGTGACCGCCCCGCGGCGGAGCGAGCGCCGCTCCAGCGCCCCGAGCAGCGTCGCCAGGAGCATCGCCCCGGTGGCGCCCAGGGGGTGGCCGAGCGCGATGGCGCCCCCCTGGACGTTGATCCGGTCGAGCGGAATGCCGAGCTCCTGGCCGACCACGATGGGCACCGGGGCGAACGCCTCGTTGATCTCCCAGAGGTCCACGTCGTCCACCGTCCACCCGGCGCGCTCCAGGGCCAGGCGGCTCGAGGGGATGGGGCCAGTGAGCATCAGGACGGGATCGGACCCGACCACGGCGGTGCCGACGATGCGCGCCCGGGGCCGGAGCCCGAGCGCCTGGACCGCCTCGCCCGAGGCGACCACCACCGCTGCGGCGCCGTCCACGATGCCCGAGGCATTCCCGGCGTGGATGACGCCGTCTTCCCGGAAGCTGGGCTTGAGCCCCGCCAGGGTCTCGACCGTCGTTCCCGGGCGGGGGTGCTCGTCGTCGGAGAAGAGTCCCGTGCCGCCGTCCGCGTGCCGGAACGGAACCGGGGCGATCTCCTGACGGAACCAGCCGGCAGCCCGCGCGGCCAGGGCCTTGCTCTGCGAGGCGGCGGCGAACTCGTCCAGCTGTCCGCGCGACAGCGACCACCTCCGGGCGATGAGCTCGGCGGACAGTCCCTGGTGGGTGAGGTCCGGGAAGCGCTCCGCGAGCCGGGGCGAGGTGGGGCCGGCGCCGAAGCCGGCGTCCGAGCCCATGGGGATGCGGGTCATCGACTCGACCCCGCCGCCGATCCCGAGCTGGATCTGCCCGGCGAGGATGCCGCTGGCGACGTCCGCCACCGCCGTGAGCCCGCTCCCGCAGAGCCGGTTCACGGTCTTGCCCGGCACCGTGATGGGCATCCCGGCGGCGAGCACCGCGCCGCGGGCGACATCGAAGGCCTGCTCGCCGATCTGGGTGACGCAGCCGAGCATCACGTCCTCCACGCGCTCCGCCGGCACCCCGCTGCGCTCGAGGGCGGCGTTCAGGACGTGCGCCGCCAGGTCGACCGCGTGGATCCCCGCCAGGCTCCCCTTGCGCTTCCCCCGGGGAGTCCTGACCGCATCGATGATGAGAGCCTCTGCCATGGACCCGAGGACACGACGGGATTGACCCGGATGTCAAACAGGAGTGCCCGCGCGCGCCGGCCCTAGTCTCCACGAAGGACCGTCGCCGGGTCGGTCCGAGCCGCGTGGCGCGCGGGCAGAAGACAGGCCCCCGCGGCCACCGCGACCAGGGTGACCAGCACGGTGACCAGGGTCAGCGGATCGTCCGGCGAGACTCCAAAGAGCAGAGCCCGCAGGGCCCGGCCATGGCCGAGCGCGAGAGCCAGACCCAGCACCGCTCCGAGCCCCACCGGCCTCAGCCCTCTCGAGAGCACGAGCCCGAGGAGCTGTCGCCGCCCTGCCCCCAGTGCCGCGCGGATGCCCAGCTCGCGGACGCGCTGCAACACCCACTGGCTGATCACTCCGTAGATCCCGACGGCGCTCAAGAGCAGGGCAACGCCCGCCAGCACGCCGAGCAAGCCGGCCGAGTACCGCGCGGCGAGGCGGGCGTTCTCGTCCACCACCTGGGCCATCGGCATGAGGTCGGAGATCGGTTGATCGGGAAGGGCCGCGTGCAGGGCCTCGCGCACGGGCCCGGCGGTCGAGAGCGGCTCCCCCGCGGTGCGCACGGCCAGGGCGACCTCTCGCTCCGGGTCCTGCGGCATCGGCAGATAGATCGCCACGCCCGGATCGGCGATCTCGGTGTGCCTGACCGCGCCGACCACTCCGACGATGGTCCTCCAGCGCTGCCCGATGCGGACACGCGCACCGAGCACGTTTCCCTCCGGGAAATGGCGCTGGACGAAGGGCTCGCTCACCAGGGCCACGTCGAGCGATCCGGGGGCATCCGACGGTCCGAAGCTCCTCCCCTGATGCAGCGGGATGCGCAGCGCCGAGAGGTACGCCTCGGAGATGACCTGGAGCACGGCGTGCGGAGAGCGGCCGTCCGGCGATGGAGCCCTTCCCTCCACCTCGAAGTCGGTCGAGCCCCAGCGCCCGCTGAGCGGCAGGGCGCTCGCGAGCCCGACCTGCTCGACTCCGGGCACTGCGCCCACCCGGGACAGCGCGTCCTGAAGACGCTGACGGACAGCGGGCTCGTCCGGGGCCAGCGCGGGCGCGACCCCGACGCGGAAGGTGAGCACGTGCCCCGGGTCGAACCCCATCGGCGCGACGAGCAGCCGGCGCAGGGTCTGGACCAGGAGACCGGCATCGTTCACCAGGACCAGTGCCAGCGCGACCTGCACCAGGACCAGCACGCTGCGACGTCGGTGCCCCTCGCGGTCGCCCGTGGCCCGCGGGCCCTCGGAGATCGAGCTCTGGCCGGAAGCCTTCCGCGATGCCTCCACCGCCGCGTACGAGGTGGAGACGAGCGCGGCCACCAGCGAGGCGAGCCCGCCGAACGCGAAGAGCCGCCAGTCGAGCCCCACCCGGTCCCAGCCGGCGACGAACCGCTCGATGCTCGGCGGCATCCCGGCGCGGAGCAGATGGATCCCGACCTCGCCCAGCACCAGGCCGACGACGCAGGCTCCGAGCGCGAGGAGAAGGCCCTCGACCAGGAGCTGGGCGATGATTCGCCTGCGGGGTGCTCCGAGGGCGATCTTGAGGGCGAACTCGCGCGAGCGGGCCGTCGCCCGGGCGAGGAGCACGTTCGCCACGTTGGCGCAGGCCAGGAGCAGGGTCATCCCCACGGCGGCGGCCATGATCCACAGCGCGAGCCGGGTCTGCGGATCTCCGTAGTCGCGGAGCGCGAAGACCTCGGGGCGGTGTGCACCGCGATGAGCGGGGTGGTCGGCGTCGAAGCGCGCCGAGATCGAGGCCAGCTCCGCCCGCGCGGCGGCGAGGCTCGCCCCGGGCCCGAGCCTGCCCACCACGTACAGCAGGTGGGAGGTGAGCGCCGCCCGCATGGAGTCGGTGACGACCAGCGGTGCCCAGAGTGCAGCCGCCTTGGGGAAGCGGAAGCTCGCCGGCATCACGCCGATGACCGTGTACCCGGCGCCGTCGAGCAGCACGCTCTTCCCGAGGATTCCAGGATCTCCCCCGAAGCGACGCCGCCACAGGCCGTCGGAGAGCACCACCACCCGGTCCTGCCCGGCCTGGCCCTCGGTGGCGGCGAACCCCCGTCCGAGCGAGGGCAGCACACCGAGGGTGGCGAAGAGCTCCGGACTCACCTGGTAGCCGATGAGGTGCTCCGGCTCGTTCACCCCGGTCAGGTTGACCTCCCACCATCGGTAGGCGGCCATCGCGGCGAAGGTCCTCGATCCGCCTGCCCAGGCTTCGGCGATCGCTGCCGTCACGGGCTCTCGATCCCGCTCCGGGCTGGCCTCGAGCACCATCACCAGACGGTCCTGCGGGAAGGGGAAGGGGTCGAGGAGAAGCTTGTCGACGAAGGCGAAGATGGCCGTGGTGGCGCCGATGCCCAGACCCAGCGCAAGGACGCAGATGAGCGACACACCGGGGCTCCGCAGCAGGGAGCGCAAGGCGAGATGGACGACGTCAGGCGCGGAGCGCATCGGCGCGGTGGGCAGGGCAAGCGATGTGCCGCCCGCAACCCTCCCGGTTTCTTGAGGCTCGCTCGGCCAGCCTGTTGTCGCCTCTGGGACGAGCGATCCCGGAATCGAGCCCCGGGAGACCGGAGCCGGGCTGCACCAACCCGTGGCCGATCGACCTGCTCGCGCGGCCGTCGTGGGCCTCGAGCGCCGTGGTCCGCGGCGCCCAGCCCGAGCGAGGTCCGCTACCGGGCGATGCGGGCGCTCCCCAGAGTCGGGGCTGGCCGGACGGCCCGGGACAGCTCCCAGGCCCGGTCGAGGATGTCCTGCCGCCGCTGCTGCTTGTCCTCCACGGTCCGGGCGCGCCGGGGACCGGTCACTGGAGGAACCGGGCGAACCTGGCCACCATGCGGTTCATCCGGCCGCTGTACGGCGGCGCGAGCAAGCGCGCCAGCGGGTTCCCCTGTTGCCGCATCACCGCCCGCTCGTGGCTGAAGGCCCTGAACCCAGCGCGACCGTGGTAGTTGCCGATCCCGCTCGGACCGACTCCGCCGAACGGCAGCCCAGGATTCGCGAGGTGGATGAGCGTGTTGTTGACGCAGACTCCGCCGGAGGTCGTCCCCTCCAGTGTCTGCTCCACGGTGCGGCCCGACTTGGAGAAGAGATACAGCGCCAGCGGCTTGGGCCGCTTCCGGACGTAGTCCAGCGCCTCCTCGTAGGTGCGGTACGTCACGATCGGGAGCAGCGGACCGAAGATCTCCTCCTGGAGCAGCGGCGCCTCGTCGGGCACGTCCACCAGCACGGTGGGCGCGAGGTATCGCTCGGCGGAATTCGCCTCACCTCCGATGACGACCTTCCCGCCCCGCCGGAGCGCGTCGTCCATCAGGCCCTTCACCCTGGCGAAGGCCCCCGGGTCGACGAGCCGGGCGAAGTCGGAGTTGGTGGCCCAGCCCGACTCGGGTCCATAGCTGCGTTCGATCGCGCTCCGGAGCGCGTCGAGCAGCGCCTGCCGCTGTCCCTCCTGGACCAGGACGTAGTCGGGCGCGATGCAGGTCTGACCGGCGTTGACGAAGCTCCCCCAGGCGATGGCCTGGCCCGCGCGGGGGACGTTCGCGTCGGGGGCGACGATGGCCGGCGATTTTCCGCCGAGCTCGAGGGTCACCGAGGCGAGGTGCTTCGCCGCCGCGGCCATGACCAGCTTCCCCACCCGGGTGCTGCCGGTGAAGAAGATGTGATCGAACGGGAGGTCCAGCAGCGCCTCGGCGACCGGCGCATCACCCTCGATCATCGCGACCTCGTTCTCGGGGAAGGCGTCCACCAGGAGCGCCCGCAGCGCCCGGTTGGTCTCGGGCACCTTCTCCGAGGGCTTCACGATCACCACGTTCCCCGCGGCGATCGCCCCGGCCAGCGGGCCGAGGACGAGGTACGCCGGGTAGTTCCACGGCGAGAGCACGAGGACCTGTCCCTTCGCCTCCCAGCGGATCTCGCTCGCGGTGTCGGCGAGCAGCAGCGGTGCCTCCACGGGCTCGGGGCGCATCCACTCGCCCAGATGGGCGATGGCGTGGTTCAGCTCCTCGAAGATGGGGTGGAACTCGACGAACTCGGACTCCTCGGGCGCACGGCCGAAGTCGCGACGGATGCCCTCCGCCAGCGCGGGGCGGTGCTTGTGCAGCGCGGCCTTGAGCCGCTGCAGCTTCCTGCGCCGTTCCGTTGCGCTGGAACGCGACACCGTCCAGCGCGACGCCGCGTGCAGATCGAACAGCCGGCGGACCTCGCCGCGCCAGTCCTGTGTCGAACCGATCTCGATGGCCTGTCTCATTCCTGCACCCGCTCCTGAGCCTTGTGGACGATGCGGCTCACCATGGACCGGGGGAGGAAACGGATCAGGCCCACCTGAAGCCGGTTCTGGAGCCCCGGGATGACCACCGTAGCCCCGCGCTCGGCCCCCTCATACCCCTCTCGCGCGACCTCGGCAGCATCCGGGAGTCGCTTTCCGCTCACCAGCCTGGACGCCTCCATCCCGGCCCGGGCCTGGAAGCCCGTCCGGGTCGGGCCGGGGCAGAGGGCGGTCACGGTGACCCCGCTCCCGCGGAGCTCCTCGGCCAGCGCCTCAGAGAAGCTCAGCACGTACGCCTTGGTGGCGTAGTACACGGCCATCAGCGGACCGGGCAGGAACCCCGCGGTGCTGGCCAGGTTGAGGATGCGGCCGCGCCGGCGCGCGAGCATCCCGGGCAGGAGCCGCTTGGTCAGCGCGGTGAGCGTCACCACGTTGAGCTGGAGCATCTCGCTCTCCTTTGCCCAGTCCGTCTCGGCGAAGGCACCGTAGAGGGCGAAGCCGGCGTTGTTCACCAGGACGTCGACCTGGATGCCCACGGCGTCGAGCTCGGCCACCAGCCGGTCGGCCGCTCCGGGCGTGGCGAGGTCGAGGACGAAGGTCCTGACGTCGACCGAATGGGCCGCCCGGAGCTCCTCGGCGATCGACTCGAGCGTGCCCCTCGAGCGAGCCACCAGGACGAGCGCGTGGCGGTGGCGGGCGTACTCCCGGGCGAGCGCGGCACCGATGCCGCCGGAGGCGCCGGTGACGAGGACGGTGGACATGGGGTCAGGCATGGGCCTGGGGTCTCCGATGGACATTCAGGTGACCGCGGGTCACCTGTCAACCCTGCACCGTCGGCACCTCTCGCGCCGGCGAGGTATCGCCGGGGCGATCAGCGCCGCGTCGGCTGCTCGAACGGATTGCTCAGGAGGATGGTCTCTCCGCGGTCCGCACCGACCGAGATGCAGACCACCGGGACCCCCGCGACCTCTTCCACCCGACGCACGTAGGCTCGGGCGGCGGCCGGCAGCTGGTCCACGGTGCGGACTCCGGCCAGGCGCTCCTCCCAGCCCGGAAGCGTCTCGTAGACCGGCGAGACCTGCGCGAGGTCGTCCACGTCCGAGGGGAAGTCCCTGGTCTGGGCGCCGCCCAGCGCGTAGGCCGTGCAGAGCTTGAGCTCGGGGATTCCCGAGAGCACGTCGAGCTTGGTCAGCGCGAGTCCGGACAGCCCGTTCACCCGCGCGGCATAGCGGAGCACCACTCCGTCGAGCCACCCGCAGCGGCGCGGCCGTCCGGTCACCGAGCCGAACTCGTCACCGATCTTGCGAAGCCGCTCGCCCACCGCATCTTGGAGTTCGGTGGGAAACGGCCCGCCGCCGACGCGGGTGGTGTACGCCTTGCTGATGCCCACCACCCGGTCGATCTCCGTGGGCCCGAGCCCGGATCCGACCGCGGCGTTCCCGGCGACGCAGTTGCTGCTGGTGACGAACGGATAGGTGCCGTGGTCGACGTCGAGGAGCGTCCCCTGCGCGCCCTCGAAGAGGATTCGCGCCCCGGCGCGGGCCTCGCCGTGCAGGTACAGCGACGCGTCGCGGACGTGGGGCCGGAGCCGGGCCCCGAACGCGGCGTACTCGTGGGCGATCGCCGCGGGGTCGAGCGGGGGGAACTCGGTCCCCGCGCGACCGGCGAGCAGCTTCAGCTCGTCGAGAGCTCCGGTGAGCCGCTCCTCGACCTTTCGGCCGAGGCGCCGCGCGTCGAGCAGGTCGCGCACCCGGATGCCCCGGCGCGCCACCTTGTCCTCGTAGGCCGGGCCAATGCCCCGCCCCGTCGTACCGATGGGCGAGGCGCCCCGCGCCTTCTCCCGCAGCGCGTCGAGGTGCCTGTGCCAGGGAAAGATGACGTGCGCGGACTCGGAGACGATGAGTTGCGCCTCCGAACGGATAACGCGCCGCGCGCGGAGCGCGTCGATCTCCGCCACCAGCACCGACGGATCCAGCACCACCCCGTTGCCGATCACGCAGATCTTCCCGGCGTGGAGGATGCCGCTCGGGATGAGGGTGAGGATGGTCTTCTCGCCGCCCACCACCAGGGTGTGCCCGGCGTTGTTCCCGCCCTGGAACCGGACCACCACCTGGGCGTGCTGGGTGAGCAGGTCGACGACCTTGCCCTTCCCTTCGTCGCCCCACTGGGCACCCACCACCACGACGTTCGGCATGGCCGGACCTGGGCCTATAGCCCGCGGTCCGGCGGGTGACAACGAGGGACGAAGCCACAGCCGAGCGCCTCGCATCCGGGGCGTTCCAGGCTCTCGGCCAGCGCGGGCCCGAGCGCGAGCGCCGAGGCCAGCCGCGCGGCGATCTCCGTCGGACCGACCGGCGGCGTGGAGACCCAGCGGAGCTTCTCGTCCTCGCCGTCCACCGGGAAGAGCGCCGCCCGGACCGCCCGACCCTCGACCACCCGGGCCCGGAGCGCCTCGAGCAGCACCGCGGCGCTCGCCCCGAGCCCGGCCTGCGCACCCGCCACCAGACGAACCACGGCCTCGCCCCGCGGCGCAGCCAGGTGAAGGTCGAACGCGCCATGCACCGAGGCCGCTCCCAACGGCAGCCGGAAGGGCACCGCGGTGGCCCAGGAGAACTCGGCGGTGAAGCCGCGGAGCGCCCGCCCGAGCCGCCGCAGCGGCGCGGCCAGCTGGAGCGCACCGGCCTCGGCGAGCGTGAGCCCCACCCTCCCTGCCGCGGCAGCCAGCGCATCGTCCGGAACGCCCGCGTGCCACGCCTCCCCGGGGAGCGCCGCGACCAGCCGCCGGAGCACCTCCAGCCGAGCGTCCCGGTGCCTCGGGGAGTGCCCGTCCGCCGCGGCGCCGATGCCGGGCTCCCGCTGGCCCTCGAGCACGCGGAGCTGGAACCGGCGAGGGCAGCCTTCGAGCGCCTCGAGCGCCTCGAGCGGGACCCACGGTGGAGCTGGCAGGGCCACGGGCTCGAGCCGACCGAGGGCCACGCGGATCCGTTCCGGCTCCACCGGGACGGGCGGCGCAGGAGGCCGCGGAGGCAGCGCCGGACAGGCCGCGTCGTCGAGGCGACTGACCCGCGGGCGCACCTCCGGGGCCTCCAGCACCGGGTCGATCCAGGCCGCCCAGGTGCGCGTCCCTCCCCGGCCCTGGATGCCGGAGAGCAGCAGATGGTCCCGGGCCCGCGTCATCGCCACGTAGAGGACGCGGCGACTCTCGGCCAGGTCCCGGCTGGCGAGCACCTCGGCGAGCGTGACCGAGCGGGGGGTCGGGTGCGGCTCGGTGCTCCAGGGCACGCTGGGCCGGAACGCCAGACCGTTCCGCGGGTCGACCAGCAGGCGGCCGGTCGAGGTTGGCCGGCTCGCCCCGAGGTCGGCGATGCACACCACCGGCCACTCCAGTCCCTTCGCTGCGTGGACCGTCAGCAGCTGGACCGCCGGTCCGGCACGCGCGTCCTCCACCTCCTCCACCGAGATGCGTGGATCCCGGTCGGCGAGCTCGAGCAGCCGCCGGGCGAACGCCGCCGGATCCGGGCGTCCCCGGGAGTCCCAGCGCGCGGCGAGCTGCCGCACCACCTCGAGGTTGCCGAGCTGCTCCTCGCCGTGCGGCGACGCGGCGAGCACGGTCCGGGTACCGAGCGCGCCCCAGGCGTCCTCGAGCAGGTCCACCAGCGAGCACCGGTCCAGGCCCGCGCGCAGACGCCTGGCGACGGAGACGAAGCGCGACCACCGCTCGGCCTCGCCCGGAAGCGCCTCGGGCGGAAGGCCGGCGGCGAGCACCCGCGCGTCGAGCCGTCCGCGCGGGAGGGCGAGCCTGACCAGCGTCGCGTCGGACAGCCCCACCGCCGGCCCGCGGAGGCACGCGGCCAGGTGCACCGGGTTCCGCGGGTCGGTCAGGAAGCCGAGCAGCGCCGCCACGTCCCGAACCTCGGGGGAAACGAAGATGCCCCGGCCACGCAGCACCCGGTGTGGCAGGTGGTGACGGGCGAGCGCCTCGGTGTAGTGCGCCACCTCGACGAACGAGCGGAGGAGGATTGCCACGTCTCCCCCGCGCACCGGACGGAGACCCGCTCCCTCGGCGATCTGGAAGTGCGCGTCGGGCGAGAGCAGGAGCGCGAGGCGGCGGGCGAGCAGATCGGCCTCCGCCTGTCGCCGCTCCTCCGCCCGGTCCTCCGCGGCGACGGCCAGCAGCCGCTCCACGCACTCCGCTGGCCCGCGCTGCGGCCGCCAGGGCAGCAGGTCGTCCTCTCCGGGGCGGAACGGCACCTCCCAGGGGGCCGAGGGCGTCTGCCCGAGGATGGGACCGAGCAGGCCATTGAGCGCGGTCACCAGCTCGGGCTGCGCGCGCCGGCTCACCCGGAGGAAGCGCCGCTCCCCGCCGCCGGCCTCCACCGCACGGGCGAGCTCCTCGAACACCTCCACGTCCGCACCCCGGAAGTCGTAGATGGACTGCTTCCGGTCTCCCACCGCGCAGAGGAACCCGGGCTCGAGCGGGAGCCCGCGCGGCCCGTCGCTCCCCAGCGGCCGCGGCGCCCCGTCGCGTGCCTCGGCCAGGAGGAACGTGAGCTCCAGCTGGAGCACGTTGGTGTCCTGGAACTCGTCGAGCAGGAGCGCGCCGATGCGGGCCTGCTCGCGCGCACGCAGCCCGGTGTCGGAGGCGAGCAGGTCGCGCGCCCGGATGAGCAGCTCGGCGAAGTCGAGGGCGCCGGCCTCGTCGAAGGCAGCCCGCTGGCGTGCGGCGAGCTCGATCAGCAGCGCCCGCCAAGTCTCCTCGTGCGGCCGCGCCAGCAGCAGCGCTGCCGCCCCGAGCGGAGAGTCTCCCCCGCTCAGCGCGTCCCGGGCCGCCCGGACCGCCGCACCCAGCCCATTCCTCGCTCCCCGTCCAGGCAGGGCATCGCGCAGGTCCGCCAGGCGCGCCGCGCGCTCGAGCGCGGTGTCGGGCCCCCAGCCGACGAGCAGATCGCCGATCGCCGCCAGCACCGGCTCGCACTCGGCCCCCTCGGCCCGGGCGCGCCCGAGCGCGTCCTCCACCAGGGCATGGGCCCGGGTGGCGGTCTCGCTCAGCGCGCGCGCGACGTCCTCGGCCCGGGTGATGGCCAGCTCCGCCGGGGCGTGGCCGTGGTCCCGCACCCGCCGGGCCTGGTCCACGAGCAGCTCGACCAGTCCGCTCCGGCGCATCCCCCGGAGGTCGAGGTCGCCGCACAGCGCCTCGACTGCCGCGTCATTCGCCTCGAGGCGCTCGAGCACCAGCCGCTCGGCCAGCTCCTCGAGGGTGTCCAGCGACTCCTCCTCGTCGAGGAGCACGAAGTCGGGAGGCGGCCCCGACCCGGCCGGGGCGCGACGGAGGAGACCGGCGCAGAAGGCGTGGAAGGTGGCGATGGTGGCCGTGGAGAGCCGGGTCTGCAGCCGTCTCCACTCGGAGGCGGGCGGGAACGGCCGGCCCGCGGCCACGAAGGCTGCCGCCAGCTCGGGCTCCGAGGCCGCCCCCGCCGCGAGCGCCGCCACGCGGGTGGCGAGCCGGCCCCGCATCTCGGCCGCCGCCTTCTCGGTGAAGGTGAGCAAGCACAGCCTGGCCGGGGAAAGTGGTTCGTCGCGATCGGCGCCGCCGAGGAGGCGCAGGCACTCGGTGATGAGGCCGTGGGTCTTTCCGGTGCCAGCGCCAGCGAAGACGCAGGCGTTCGGACGGGCCGTGCTCATCCCTCCGCTCCCTGCGGCGCCCGCCGCTCCGAGATGCGGCACACCGAGCCCAGCGGGCAGAAGCCGCACTCACGCGGACGCACCGGGAAGAGCCCCGCGCGCGGCTCGGTGAGCAGCGCGTGCACGGCCGTGGCGAGGTTCGGTCCGGTGGTGGAGGCGCGGGTCGCGGTGTCGGTGGCGAGGAAGGTGTCCAGGGGGCCGGTACGGTCGGCGTCGAGCGGGAGGAACTCCAGCGTCCGCAGCGACAGCCACCCTGCCTGGAACGGCGGCCGTTCGCCGCGCGCCCGGAGCGCGAGCAGGTACAGGGGGAGCTGGAAGTCGGTGACCAGCACCTCCGCTCGCGCGCGGTCGCGCCGCTTGCTGCTCTTGTAGTCGAGGACGCCGGTGCCGCCCTCCCCGCGATCGATGCGGTCCAGCGAGCCGCGGAAGTAGACCGGGCGCTCGCCGGGGAGCGCCGCGGGCAGCTCGAGGTCGGGGCCGAAGCGCTCCTCGGCGGCCGCGGGCCGCAGGCCGGGGAACGGGTAGAGCTTCCCCGAACGGAGGAGCCGCTCGAGCGTCCTGCGTGCCCGGGCCTGGGCGAGCGCCCAGAGGCGCGGGTGCCCGGTGGGCGCGTGCCGTCCGTGCTCGCGCGCAGCGGCCTCCACCGCCAGCGGGACGAGGTCCTCGGGCAAGGTGGCCGGGTCCGCCGCGGTCAGCCCGAGCTCGAGGAGCCGCTTCACCAGCTGCTCGAGCGCCTGGTGGAGGAACTGTCCCCGGGCGCGAGCATCCAGCTCCTCGGTGCCGTCCTCGGGCGGATCGAGGCCCAGCACCTTGCGGGACAGCCCCTGGAACGGGCAGTTGGCCAGCGCGGTGAGGCTGGTGGACGAGAGGGGGCCCTCCGGAGAGCCACCGAGCCGCGCCTCGACGGCAGCCACCACGTCCGTCGCCGGGCCGAGCCGGCCGCTGTGCGCGCCGGGCGCCCGCAGGCCCGCGGTGACCTGGAGCCGCTCGGCCTCGATGGCGGCGAGTGCCCTGGCCGTCTCCAGCCACGGCGCGCCGGCCACCGCCCCGAGCGCGGCATGGGCCACCGGGTCGGGCGCGTCGCTGCGGGTGTCGGGAGCCGCCGAGGCCTCGAGCGCCAGCCGGAGCCGCGCCCAGCCCGGACCCGGCGCGTCCGCGAGCAGTGGGACGGTGTCCGACGAGAGGTCACGCTCCGCCGTTCCGGTGACGTCGAGCAGCCGCTGCACCACGTCCGCGGGCGCCCCGCCCGCGCCTCGCCGGCGGGCCACGGCGACCCGGCCGGCGGAGGCGAGCGCCCTGCCGAGGCGCCAGCAGTCCACGGCCTCGTCGAGGGCGCTCCGGGCCTCACCGCTCCCCACGAACGACGGCAGCGCCACCCGGCCCAGCTCCTCATGGATGGCCTGGCGCTCTTCATCGCCCAGCAGCGAGGGCTCGGCCCGCCGGGGGAAGCTCGTGGCGTCCAGCCCGGCCACGCCGAGGAAGTCGAGTGGGCGGCCGTCGAGCGACTCCAGGAGGAGCACGTCGACGCCCCCCGGCAGCCCCGGGGCGAGCTCGACCGGGAGTCTGGCGGCGGCGTCGGCGAGCCAGCGCGCGAAGGCGGCCCGGTCCATCTCCGGCCCCTGGGTCCGCGCCGCCTTCCACCCTGCGCGCGTGTCCCGCACGAAGGCTCGCCAGACCTCCACGGCCGCGGCCTCGCGCGCGGCGGCCCGGCGGGCGAGCGGGTCGCACTCGAGGGCTTCCCGCTCGAGCGCCGTCCAGAATCCGCCGGCCTCGAGCCCGGCGCGCCATGCCTCGAGCAGGTCCGCCAGCCGTCCCCGGCCCGGGAGCCGCCCGGCGAGGCCCAGCAGCGCGCTGGCCGCCCGGAGCAACCGCTCCGCAGAGTCCGCGTCGCGAAGGTCCCCTGCGGCGCGGCTGCGCGCGGCGAAGGGCGCCAGCCTGACCTCGTAGGCGCTGGCGCCGTCCGTCGAGCCCAGCGCTCCGTCGCGCACCCCGGCACGACGCAGGAGCGGAAGCGGGTCGAGGCGATCGTCGACCCGCAGCGCGGGGAGGAGCCGCTGCCGCAGGAGCCAGGCCACGTCCTCGGCGGGCGCACCACGGGCGACGAGCCCTGCCCAGGCGAGGCCGACCCGCCCTGCCACGGTGGTGCCGAGCGGGACCGGGGCGCGACGGCCGGCCCGGAACCCCGCATCCTCGAGCGCTCGTCCGAGGTCCGCCGCGTCCTCGGGGGCGAGCACGGCGAGCGCGCAGCGGTCGGGCGCGGCTCCGGCCTCGACCGCCCGGCGGAGCGCGTCCACCAGCGCCGCGGCCTCCTGCCGCGGTCCGGGCGACAGCACCGCCTCGAGCGCCGCGGTGGGGAGGCTCCCGGCGGTGGCGACGGTGAGCCGGCGCACGGCCTCGGACAGCGCGCCCTCGGCGAACTCGGGAAGCAGCTCGACCCCGGGCAGGTCCGGTCCGGCCTCGAACGCCTGGAGGAGCGGCTCGAGCGCAGCGTCGAGGCCGGCCTCTCCGGTCAGTGGGACGCGGATGGACAGCGTCCGACCGGAGGACGAGGCAGCGCGGGCCAGCGCCGCGGTGAATCCCACCACGCCTGGCGGACATGGGGGAGCGACCCTCACCGCGAGCTGCTCGACGCCGAGCCCGGCCGGCCATCCCCGGGCGAGCACGCCACTCGCCGTGACCCAGCGCGACGACGCGAGCTCGATCCCCGTCGCAGCCATGCGCGCCCCGGAGGACTCGACCAGCCTCGCGAGGTGGGCCAGCCGGGCGCCGGCGGTGCCCATCCGGCCGGCGGCCTCGCTCAGGGTGGCGGCGGAGACGCTCCCGAGCGCGAGCTCGTCCAGAAGGGCCTCGAGGCCGCGGAGAAACGAGCCGCTCCGGGCCAGCACGCCGAACGGCCCGGGGCCAACGGACTCCACCGCCGCCGACAGCAGACCGTGGAGGGCCGGGCCGCTGCACGTCCGGAGCCCGGACGGCGGCACGACGGCGTCGCGCAGCCCTTCGAGCGTCCAGCCGTCCTCGTCGCCCAGGCCTTCCATGGTGGACCGACCACCCTACGCCCGGACGATGACACCGCCCGGGGGAGATCGGCGCCTGCCCTACAGGCAAGCGAGATGCCGGCGCCCGGCGGCAGGCGCCTTCTCACGGGCGCCCGGCGAGCACGGCGTGCTGGCCCGAGGGTCCTCGGGACGTCACCGCTCGCGCGTCGGGCCACCGCGGAGCTGCTCGGCACAGCTGGCGGCCGTCTTCGCGACCGGGTCGGACGCGGGGCGTGTCTTCGCCTCGGCGAGCACCGCCCGGCAACCGGCAATCCCTGCCGCTGCCAGGGCCTCGGCCGACCGCTGCCGGACGACTTCGTCCCGGTCACGAAGGAACGGGGCGAGGAACGCGACGGTCTCGGCGCCGAGCACGCCCGGCGACGCGTCCACCGCCGCCGAGCGGAGGAGCGCCGGCGCAGCGGTGTCCGACGCGAGCTGCCGGACCAGCGGCGCGGCTGCCGTGGGGCGCACCACCCCGAGCGCCGCCAGCGCCCGCGCCCGCCAGGTGGGAAGCGTCCGGGCATCCCGCGCCACGGCCTCGAGCACGGGTGCGGCTCCGGGGCCCAGGGCGCGCCACTCGGCGACCGTCACCGCCCGGTAGGCGCCGAGGAGGCCCTCGACCCTGGCCCGGACCTCGGGGTCCGTCGGCTCCGCCCGCGCCCTCCCGGACCGGAGGAGCGCCGCCGCGAGGAGGATGACGAGCCGTGCGGTCACAGCGGCCGCACCAGCGGGTTCATCCGCATGACCTGCCCCTCCTGCGGGGAGAGGTTCCCGCGCGACAGGTCCGTGAGCTGCCAGAACATGAGGTAATCCGCGCCGCCACAGGCCTGGGTGCCCTGGGTGCAGCTCGAGCCGTCCACCTCGGTGGGCTGGCCCTGCGCGTTCGGCTGATCGGCGCAGCTGCTCCGGGCGCTGGCGCTCACGCACAGCGAGCAGATGCACTGCGGGGTGTCGGTCAGCGGGTCGAAGTCCTCGCCCGACGCTCCCTGGCTCTCGGTGGGGTGGAACAGCCCGAGCGCGTGACCGACCTCGTGGGCCGCCGTCTCCCCGACCACGTCCGGACCGCAGCTGAGGCTGAAGTCCTTCCCGCATCCGGAGTTGCTGGCGATGTCTCCGGAGGAGACGATCGCCCCTCCCGACGTGGTGCCGTTGAACGTGGACACCCCGGGGATCGCGCCGTCGTAGCCGATGAGCCGCGTCCCGGCGGGCGCGTTGGGCTCGGTGATCTGATCGAGGAAGAACAGGCTCACCACGTTGCCCGGCCGGGCGAGGGTCAGGAGCTGGCGGTACTCGCTGCACGGCTCGGCGGCGAGCCCCGCGCTCACCTGCACCACCGCCCAGCGGCTCCGCGCCCACGCCGGCACGTCGTAGTAGGTGACGCTTTGCAAGCAGATGCCCCCCCGGGCGAGATCGGCCGTCATCCGCTGGAGCATGCGCCTGAAGTTCGCGTCGCTCATAGCGGCCGCCGCCGAGACGCTGCCTCCGACCAGGTAGATGGCCAGGTCGAGCCCGCCGCGCTCCGGGATTCCTCCCGACCGGGTGAGGACCGTGACCTCGTAGCGGTTGGCGGTGGAGCCGGACGCAGGATCGCCGCAGTTGAGGGCCTTGCACTCGTGGAGCAGGTCGCTGACCGTCATGCGCCACGTCCCAGGCGTCAGCCCCTGCGTGGCCTTCTGGAGCCCCGCGGTGCCGTTGGGAAAGGTGACGGCCGCGGTCACCGGCGAGATGGGAGAGAAGGTCAGGGTACGGTCGGACGGCGCCAGGTCGAACGAGGTCGGGTAGTCGAAGAAGGTCCCGTTCGGTGCCTCGATGGGGGTCGGGACCGGCGAGTTCGGCAGCAACCCTCCGAAGACGCTCACCTTGGAGACGTTGGTCGACTGCCCCTGCGAGACCACGGTGAAGCCGCTCGTTCCGGCCGGCAGCTGGAATTGCACCGTCTCACCGACCTGGTGGCTTCCGAGCGACAGCGTCGCCCCCACGGCCGGGGGGGCCGGGGCATAGGTGCTCTGCACGACGGGCTGCAGACATCCGGCGAGCTCGGGGACGCTGATTGTTCCCCCGTTGCTGGCCGCCGGAGTGCCCGCGGGACAGTTGGTCACCGCGGCGGCAGGCGCGGGAGCCGGTGCGAGGCAGACTCTCCCCGCGGCGCCGGCGGTCCCGCAGACCAGACCCGTGGGGCATGCGTCGCCCGAGGCGCAAGGAGGGAGGCAGAACTCCCCGGTGGAGAGCTGCACGCACGTGCTGCCCGCGGCACACCCTCCACCGCCGGAACACGACGAGGTGCAGACCCCGCCCGGGAAGTCGGCGTTGTCGAAGCAGGTCAGCCCGGTCTTGCAGCTCGGCGTGCAGCTGGCCGAGCCGACGTTCGGCGTGGTGCCGGTGCACGCGGCACCGAGCGCGGCGAACACCACCAGGAGACACGACGCTTGAGTCCGCACGCGGATCGGAAGCGTAGCAGGCCGCCGGCGCCCTGGGCTCAGGGGACGCGCCGCACCGTCGTGCCGCGCACTGCGCCCCACGGCTGGGCAGGGGTCCAGGACACATGTCCGTCGATTCCCCACCCTACCCGCACCGCCTGGCCGTGGCTCCATTCCATCCAGAGCACGGCCCCGTCCGGCTCGGCCGCCTCGTCCAGGCACGCCACCCGGGTCTGGACCCCGCCCTCGTGGTGCAGGGTCGCGGCGAACCGCTCGTGGGAATGGCCACAGAGGAGCCACTGCGGCTGCAGCTCGTCGACCAGCTCCCGGGCGAGGGGATTGCCCATCCACGGACGCACGGGTTTCCCCGGGGTCCGGGCGAAGAGCCCGCGCGGCCACTCGTGCGTGAGGAGGAGGTCGATGTGGCGCTCGGTGCGGAGCCGCTCCACCTCCAACCGGCGGAAGTACCCCGCCTGCTTGCGCGTGGCCGCGGTGGTCGGCGCCTGGAGTGGGGCGTCGAGCCACTTCGGAGCGTAGATGCCGGAGAGCCAGCCGATGCGCACGCCGGCGAGGGTCGCCGTTCCCACCCTGCCGAGGTAGTGGACGCCGGGGGCGACCTCGCCGCCGTCGGGCAGGGCGTGCAGTCCCTCGAAATCCTCGTTGTTGCCGCCGATGAAGTAGAACGGACGGGCCATGCGTGACTCGCCGCGCGCGAACGCGGTGAACTCGGCGGGCATGCTCCGCTTGGCCGCCTTGCGCCGGTGGTCGTCGGCTTCGGCGAAGGCCTCCACGTCCCCCACCGCCAGGACCGCGTCGACGGGGCGGTCCAGGGCGCGCTCGAGCGCGTCCAGCCAGGTCTGCACCCGGTGAAAACGCCCGTGGATGTCGCCCACTCCCACGATGAGAGCGGTGTCGGTCATGGCCCGTGCCCTCGGCTGGGGCCCGGTGTTAACAAGTTCGACCGCGCATGTCCGAACCCGACGTCATCTCCATCCGGGGCGCCTCGGAGCACAACCTCAAGTCCGTCTCGCTCGACGTCCCCAAGAAGGCCCTGGTGGTCTTCAGCGGGGTGAGCGGGAGCGGGAAGAGCTCGCTGGCGTTCGACACCCTGTACGCCGAGGGGCAGCGCCGGTACGTCGAGAGTCTGTCGGCCTACGCCCGGCAGTTCCTCGGGCAGATGGAGAAGCCGAAGTACGAGACCCTCCGGGGGCTGTCGCCCACCATCTCCATCGAGCAGAAGGCGGCGAGCAACAACCCCCGCTCGACCGTGGGGACGGTGACCGAGGTCCACGACTACCTCCGCGTGCTCTACGCCTCCATCGGGGTGCAGCACTGCTGGAGGTGCGGGCGCCGGGTGGGCCGGCAGTCGGCCCAGCAGATCGTCGACGAGATCCTCCGGATGCCGGCGGGGACGAAGCTCATGGTGCTCGCTCCCCTGGTCCAGGAGCGGAAGGGCGAGCACCGCGAGCTGCTCGCCGACGCGCAGAAGCGCGGCTTCGCCAGGGTGCGCATCGACGGGCGGGTGCGAGGGCTCGAGGAGCCCATCACCCTGGACAAGAAGGCCAAGCACAGCATCGAGGTGGTGGTGGACCGGCTGGTCCTCAAGCCCGACCTCCGGTCGCGGCTCACCGACTCGGTGGAGACCGCGCTGCGCGAGGGGAAGGGCGTGCTGCTCCTCACCGACGAGACCGGGGCGACTCCGCGGGTGATGAGCGAGCTGAACGCCTGCCACCACTGCGGCCTGTCCTTCGGGGAGCTGACCCCGGCGCACTTCAGCTTCAACAACCCGCTGGGGATGTGCGCGGACTGCAACGGGCTGGGAACGAAGCCGGAGATGGACCCTGACCTCATCGTGCCCGACCCGTCGCGCACCATCCGCGAGGGCGCGGTGGAGCCGTGGAGCAGCGGGATGGTCCGGGGCGAGGGCTGGACGGCCGAGTTCGTCGAGCAGCTGGCGAAGGCCTTCGACCTCGACCTCGACGTGCCCTGGTCGAAGCTGAGCAAGCGCGAGCGGGAGGTGGTGCTCTACGGGACGGGCGGCAAGGAGTTCACCGTCAAGTGGGGCTCGGGCGGGAAGTGGACCATGGAGTGGGAAGGGATGGTCCACAAGCTGCTCCGCTCCTTCCGCACGACGCAGAGCGAAGCGATGCGGAAATACTACGCGCGCTTCTTCTCGCCGCAGCCCTGCCCCAGTTGCCAGGGCGAGCGGCTGAAGCCCGAGGTGCGGGCGGTCAAGGTGCACGGCAAGAGCATCGTCGAGCTGTCGCGGCTCACCATCTGGGATGCACGCGAATTCCTGCTGGGAATGCCGCTCACGCCGGCCGAGGAGCCGGTGGCGCGGGAGCTGCTCAAGGAGATCCAGAGCCGGCTCGGGTTCCTGCTCGACGTCGGGCTCGGCTACCTGACCCTGGACCGGAGCGCGTCGACGCTCTCTGGCGGCGAGAGCCAGCGCATCCGGCTCGCCTCGCAGATGGGGAGCGAGCTCACCGGGGTGGTCTACATCCTGGACGAGCCGAGCATCGGGCTGCACCAGCGGGACAACGGCAAGCTCCTGGCGACGCTGAAGCGGCTGCGGGACCTCGGCAACTCGGTGATCGTCGTCGAGCACGACGAGGAGACGATTCAGTCGGCCGACTGGATCGTCGACTTCGGCCCCGGCGCGGGGGAGCTCGGCGGACGCATCGTCGCCCAGGGCACGCCGGCCGAGGTGATGGCCAACCCCGATAGCCTCACCGGGGCGTACCTCAGCGGGCGCGAGGCGATCGAGGTCCCCCGGCACCGGCGCGCGCCGGGCAAGGCGAAGGTGGTGGTCGAGGGCGCCAAGGAGAACAACCTCCAGAACGTGACCGTGGAGTTCCCGGTCGGGCTGCTGATCGCCGTCACCGGGGTGAGCGGCGCCGGCAAGTCCACCCTGGTGAACGAGATCCTCTACCCCGCCCTCTCCCAGCGGCTGAACGAGACCCGGGTGGTCCCCGGCCGCCACAAGAGCATCAAGGGCGTGGAGCACCTGGACAAGGTCATCGACATCGACCAGAGGCCCATCGGGCGGACGCCGCGCAGCAATCCGGCGACGTACACCAAGGTGTTCGACTCCATCCGCGAGGTGTTCGCGCTGACGCAGGAGGCGCGGGCCTTCGGGTACGAGGCGAGCCGGTTCAGCTTCAACGTGAAGGGTGGCCGGTGCGAGGCCTGCGAGGGCGACGGGGTGAAGCTGGTCGAGATGCACTTCCTGGCCGACGTCTACGTCCCTTGCGAGGTCTGCGGCGGCAAGCGCTTCAACGACGCCACCCTCCGGGTCCGATACAAGGGGAAGAACATCGCCGAGGTCCTGGAGATGAGCATCCACGAGGCGAAGGAGCACTTCAGTGTGCACCGGGACATCGTCCGGGTGCTGCAGACGCTGGAGGACGTGGGGCTCGGGTACCTCCGGCTCGGCCAGAGCTCGCCCACCCTGTCCGGCGGCGAGGCCCAGCGCATCAAGCTGAGCCGGGAGCTGGCGCGCGTCGCCACCGGGAAGACGCTCTACATCCTGGACGAGCCGACGACCGGCCTGCACTTCGACGACATCCGCAAGCTTCTCCGCGTCCTGGAGCGGCTGGTCGAGGCGGGCAACACGGTGGTGGTGATCGAGCACAACCTCGACGTCATCAAGAGCGCCGACTGGGTCGTCGACCTCGGGCCCGAGGGCGGCGCCGGCGGCGGGCGGGTGCTGGCGACGGGCACGCCGGAGCAGGTGGCGGAGGTTGAGGCGAGCCACACCGGGCGGTACCTCGGTCAGGTCCTGGAGCGCGGGCGGACGTCGCGCCCGGTCCGTTCCGCGGAGGCTCCCGGACAGGCGGCACTCGCCCGGTGAGGCCGGCGTCGGCGCCAGGTGCGGCCGCGAGGTCCCTTCAGGCGGCGATCTACGACCTGGATGGGCTGCTCATCGACTCCGAGCCGTGCTGGGTCCAGGCGGAGACCGAGGTGCTCGGGGGGCTGGGCCTGCCGCTCACCCCCGAACGCTGCCGGGAGACCACCGGACTCCGCATGGACGAGGCGGTGGCGTACTGGGCGGCGCGCCACCCCTGGACCTCGGTCCCGCTCGAGGAGGTGGTGCGGAGGATTCTCGCCCGGGTCCTGTCGCTGCTGGATGAGCGTGCCCCGCTCAAGCCCGGGGTCCGCGAGAGCCTCGCGGTGGTACGCGAGGCGGGGCTCCGGGTCGCGATCGCCTCGTCGTCTCCCCTCGCGTTGATCGAGGGGGCGCTGGCTCTGGGAGGAGTTCGAGCAAGTCGTGTCGGCGGAGGGAGAGCGGTTCGGAAAGCCGCACCCGGGCGTCTACCTCACCACCGCGGCCCGGCTCGGCCTCGCGCCGGCGGCGTGCGTCGCTCTGGAGGACTCGGTGAACGGCGTGCTCTCGGCCACTACGGCCGGAATGCGGTGCATTGCCGTCCCGGAGCGGTGGCCCGTGGAGGACCCACGGTTCGAACGTGCGAATGCCGTGGTGCGCTCGCTGCTCGAGCTGGACGGGGGTCTGCTCGGGCGAGTGGCGGCGGGCGGCTGAGCATCTTGTGCTCGGAAAGGCAGTCACAGCGGTCCTCGGGGTTCGAATCCCGCCCCGGGAATGCGATCCTCGCAGGCCGCTTTCGCTTCCGGCGGCCGCGCGAAGCGGGGTGAGGCGGGGTTCGGGGCCCGGCACGGCCTAGCGCATCCTGACGATTCGGCCGTCGGTTCGGCGCGAATCATGCGCCCATCGACCGGTTTCTCCGCAAAGCGTGCGCGAGAACCCAGTGCACTGCGAACCGCTCCTCTGAAGCTGCAGGAGCGGAAATTGCACGGCTTTCTCATCGGCTCGCGTCGAGGAGGAGGTCCCCTATGACGCTGAAGGAAGGTGGCCTTCTCTCCAGCCTGTTCGCTCTGTCGATCGTGCTGACCGGGTGTTCGAAGCCCGACGATCCGGCGGTACTTCACCGAGCTCTAGGCAACGAGTACGCAAGGAAGGCCGAGTGGGCAGCGGCCGCAACGGAGTATGGGCTTTCGCTCCAGGCGAATCCACGCGACCGCAAGGTGTGGGAGCTGAAAGCCAACGCGCACATCAGGCTTGGCCAATTGCGCCAGGCCGCGGAGAGCCTGACGAAGCCCACGGAGTACACCTCGGATCCAGCCGCCAAGGCGGAGTCCTATCGACTCGTTGCAGGCATGTATGTCGAGCAAAGAGAATTCGATGAGGCGGAGAAGGCCTTCGCCGAGGCATTGAAGTTCGATTCGCGCGACGAGCTCTCGTTGTCCTGGTTGGGGGAAATCGCGTCCGCCCGCGGCGGTGCCCGATCGATGTCAGATCCTCCGGATCCGGTTTGGTTGACGAAGGCGATCGCGTACTACGAGAAGGCAATCTCACTGAATCCGGATAACCTCTTCTCGTATGTCAACAAACGCATCGCCATTACCAAGTACATTGTGCTTGAAGAACAAGAGAGAGACCTGGCGGAGCGGCTCATTCTGCTGGAGCGCCGGGATGCCTCCAAAGTGGCCGCGGCGCAGACGCGCCTGACGGAATCCACCGCGCGAATCGAAGGCTTCAAGAAAGAAATCGAGGAGCTGAGCAAGAAGATCAAGGAGCTCCAGGCAGCCCAGAAAGCCAAGAAGCAGAGCACGAGCTAACAACGCCTCGCGGGCCCTCACGGTCGCTGCTTTCGCAGGAGGGGGAACGGACGCGTCGGCTCCGGCCGTGGCTTCTCTCGCTGGCCCTTGCCAACACTGCGGGCGCCGGGATTCTGTCCGGCAAGCTCTCCTACCCCAGCGAGGAGCTCCCGGCGATGCTGGTGGTGGCTCGCGCGGAGGATGGGAGCCTCCGGAGCCTCACCACCCGTCCTGGGCAGGACCGCTACGTGCTCGAGGTGCCTTTCCGATGGGCACGGGCGGGTCTCCACCTCCCGGCGCCCACACGACCTATTCGCTCTGCGCCCAGGGACCGCACCCGGCTCCTCGCCAGCAAGTGCGGCACCGGTCCGCTCGTCGGGCTGAAGGTCGCCAGCGGCCAGTCCATCCGAGACGCGGACATCGACGACTGGTACATCCCCGAGGCGCTGGCGAGCACCCTCTCCCGGCCGAAGCAGGCCGGTGCGACGCCCGCCGAGGCTCCGGCGAGGACCGCGCCCTCCGACGAATGGCGGGAGACAGGAACGGACCCGGAGATGAACTTCTCCGCCTGGCCCGCCGACGCGGGCGGGCCCGCGAAGCCTGCTCCGCTCGACGTGGCGCACCTTCCCGCGGCGGCGGCCCGGTGGGGATGCGGCACCGGATGCGAGTCGTGGGCGCTGATCGACGGCAGGACTGGGCGGGTGACCTTCCCCGGACCACCATTCGACCCGGTCCAGTACGACTTTCCCTGCGACGCCGAGCCGCTGGAGTACCGCCTCGGAAGGCGCCAGCTGCGCGTCCCTCTGGAGCTCTCGGCAGCGGTGCTCCGGCGTTCCAAACTGACCCACCCCCTCGCAGCACCGCTCTCGCCCACCGACGCCGCCTCGCACCCGGTCCGCGGCGCGAGAATTGCGTTTGTTCTTCCTTGGATCGGTCCCGGCGGCGCTCGCTGGAGTGTTCCGATTGACAGTCCCCGCCTCGACGTGAAGGCTCGTCCGCACTCCTCGAACGGTTCACGGAAGGGGCGTGATGCCGCGAAGGCAGGGGAGACCCCGCGACACTCTCGGCCCGGTCCGGGTGGCCGCCGGGCTTCTCGCGCTCCTTCCTGCCGTCGCGTTCGCTCAAGGCAAGCTCGGTCCTCACCGGCACCACGATCGACGCCTCCACCCGCGCGCCGCTGGCCGACGTGCTGGTCACCGCGACCTCGCCCAGTCTCCAGGGTGAGCAGACGGCGGTGACCGACACCTCCGGCGCCTACCGCATCTCGCAGCTCCCACCCGGCCTCCGACCCGAACGCCCGGTTTGTTCTTCCTTGGATCGGTGGCTCTCTTGCAACGCGGCGAGGGCCACCTGAACGCCGCGGCACGGGCGCTGAAGACGTTCCTCGGCGAGTCGCTCCCCCCGAGCTTCTTCGTTCCGAGTCCGAAGAAGGTCTCCTAGACTCCCCGCCCGATCAGCGCGACGACCTCGACCGCGCCGGAGGGGGATCGATGAGAAGGGCATGGTTGCTGGCAGTCCTCGCCCTGGCCGGACCGGCGCGGGCATTCGACGTTCCCACCCGGATGGAGCTGCGGGAGGTCCGCTACGACGTCCGGACAGTGGACCTTCCCTCGGGGAT
>Ga0335069_10001438_pt1 | contig 38526 bp, 39 predicted proteins | sample Lox_Sample_11_FD_206714 | JGI IMG/M metagenome (GOLD analysis project Ga0335069, IMG submission 206714) | Soil microbial communities from Loxahatchee National Wildlife Refuge, Florida, United States - Lox_Sample_1.1 | ecosystem: Environmental > Terrestrial > Soil > Wetlands | place: USA...
TGCAGCAGGTCGAGCACGAGGCCTACCTCACCCTGCGAGCCGGGCAGGCGGGCGTGGCGGTGCCGGAGGTCCTGGAGGCCGGGACGGCCGGGCCGTCCAGGGACGCGCTGCTGGTGTCCCGGCTGCCGGCCGGGACCGCGCTGGCCGATGCCGACCCGGCCCAGGTCAGCGACGCCCTGCTGGATGAGGTGTACCGGCAGCTGCTGGTGCTGCGCCGGGCGCGGATCGCGCACGGCGCGATCAGCGGCGACGCGATCCTGGTCGACCCCGCCGCGCAGGCCGTCACGCTCGCCGACTTCCGCAACGCCACCGCGGGCGCCGCCGCGGATCAGCTGGACCGCGACCTGGCCGGCGCCCTGGCCGCCACCGCCGTAGCCGTCGGTGCCGGCCGGGCCGGTGATGCCGCAGCCCGGTGCCTGTCCCCGGAAATGCTCCAAAGCGCCCTGCAGCACCTGCAGAAGCCGGCGCTGGACCCGTTGCTCAACCGGAGCCTGCGGGGCCGGCGCGGGCTGCTGGCGGAGGTCCGGCAGCGGGCCGCCCAGGCTGCCTCGATCGAGCTGCCCGCGCTGGCCGAGCCCCGGCGGGTGAGCTGGCCCACGCTGATCATGATCGTGGGCACGCTGATCGGCGGCTGGGCGCTGATCGGGGTGCTCATCGACGTCTCCCAGTCCTTCGACACCGTGATCGGCGCCGACTGGCTCTGGGTCGCCGTGGCGTTCGTCCTGTCCCAGCTGGCCTACGTCGCCTCCGGCATCGAGGGCGTCGGCAGCGTGGCCGGGCCGCTGCCGCTGGGCCGGGCGGTGGCGGTGGAGTTCGCCAACGCGTTCAGCGCGCTGGCCGGCGGCACCGCGGCGGTGTTCGCCACCCGGGTGCGGTTCTTCCAGAAACAGGGCTACGACGCCACCGTGGCGCTGAGCTCCGGCGCCATCATGACCACCTCCAGCTGGATCGCCATCACCGTGCTGTTCCTGGTCTCGCTGCCGTTCGCCTGGGGCTCCCTCGACATCGACCTGGCCCCCGAGTCCGGCGGGAACTCCACGCTGGTCTGGATCATCCTGGCCGTGGTGGTGCTGGTCGCGGTGGCGGCCGGGCTGCTGCTGGCGGTGCCCCGGCTGCGCCGGCTCGCCGCCGACAGGCTGCGGCCCAAGGCCCGTGACATCTGGGCCAACCTGCGGCAGGTGGCCAGCTCCCCGCACAAGCTGGTGCTGCTGGTGGGCGGCTCGTTCGGCGGGGAGCTGCTGGTGGCGATGGCGCTGTCGGTGTCGCTGCGGGCGTTCGGGGATCATCTGCGGCTGCCTACCTTGATCGTGGTCATCACGCTGGCCGGGATCATCGGCGGGATCTCGCCCTCGCCCGGCGGGATGGGGGTGGTGGAGGCGGGCATGATCCTGGGCCTGACGGCGGCCGGTGTCTCCGAGGCGGACGCCACCGCCGCGGTCTTCATCCAGCGCCTGTTCACCTCCTACCTGCCGCCCATCTGGGGCTGGGCCACCCTCGTCTGGATGCGGAAGCGAGAATACCTATGACCTGCATGCCCGGCGGCCTGGCCGCGCCGAGGACCGGGGCGCCGCATTCCCGGATGCGCTCGGTTGAGAGGAATTGCTGAGGAAAGCCGCAGCCGCTCCTTAATATCGCCCGTCATCCTCATCCGGTGTCCCTGACGCACGCGCCCGCCCCTGCGCTGTCTGCCTGCGAAGATCCGGCGCCGGGAGCGGGCCGCCGCCGCTGGGCTTTCTGGCGCTCCCCGGCCGGACAGCCGCCCTGGGCCCGGCCGGCCCTGCTCGGCATCGCGGCGCTGGCCGCGCTGCTGTACGCGTGGAACATCACCCGGGCCGGCCTGGCCCCGTTCTACTCGGTCGCGGTGAAGAGCATGTCGGAGAGCTGGAAGGCTTTCTTCTACGGCGCCTTCGACCCCAAGGCGACCATCACCATCGACAAGCTCGCCGGGTCGTTCCTGCCGCAGGCGCTCTCCGCCCGCATCTTCGGCTTCCACCCCTGGTCGCTCGCGCTGCCGCAGGTGATCGAGGGCGTCGTCTCGGTCCTGGTGATGTACCGCGTGGTGCGGCGCTGGGCCGGCGTGGTGCCGGGACTGCTCGCCGCCGGGATATTCGCGCTGACGCCGATCGCGGCGTCGATGTTCGGGCACAGCATGGAGGACGGCGCGCTCACCATGTGCCTGGTGCTCGCCGCCGACGCCTGGCAGCGCGCGGTCATGGACGCCCGGCTGCGGTCGCTCGTGTGGGCCGGCGTGTGGGTCGGCCTGGGTTTCCAGGCCAAGATGCTGCAAGCCTGGATCATCCTGCCCGCCCTGGCGTTCGGGCTCATCTGGCGGGGCCGCGCCGGGCGCACCGACCGGGTCCGCGGCGGGCTGATCATGTGGGGCACCTGGCTGCTCACGTTCGGCCTGGTCTACAGCGAGATGAGCAACATCCCGCACACCGCGTACATGGCCTCGCTGGCCCCGCCGATCGCCGCCCTGTCCGGGGCCGGGATCGTGCTGTTCTGGCGGTGGTACCGGTCCGGTGACCCGCGCTGGTGGGTGCTGCCGCTGGCGGTCGCGGCGGAGCTCGGCTGGGCGGCGCATCTGTGGTCGGGGTACCCGGCCTTCCTGCCCTGGGTCCGGCAGGCGGCGATAGCGGTCGGCGTGGCCGTCATCGTGGTGCTCGTGGTGGCCCGCCTGTCCCGGCGGGCCCGGTTCGTGACGACCGGGCTCGTGACGGCCGGGCTGGCGGCCGCGGTGGCCGCGATGCTGGCCGCGCCGGCCACCTGGGCGTCGTCCGTCCTGGACGCCCGGTACGCGGGCAGTTCCTTCGACGCCAGCGCCGGGCCGGCCGGCGGGTTCGGCTTCGGCACCGGCCCCGGCGGTCCCGGTGCCGGGAATGGGCAGGGTCCAGGCGGCGGCATCCTCGCCACGGCGACCACCACCCTGAGCCAGGGCGATCAGCAGCTGTACGACTACCTCAGCGCCCATCGCGACGGCGCCGGCTACCTGATGGCGGCCCAGTCGTGGTCGGTGGCCGCCCCGTTCATCCTGGCGACCGGCCAGGAGGTGATGCCGATGGGCGGGTTCAGCGGCTCGGTGCCCGAGCCGACGCTCGCCCGGGTCAGGCAGCTCGCCGGCAGCGGCCAGCTCAGGTTCTTCCTGCTCGGCGGTGCCGGCTTCGGGCCAGGCGGGCTCGGCGGGGGAGCGGGCGGCCCCAGCCAGGTGGAGCAGATCATCAGCTGGGTCGAGGACACGTGCTCGGTGGTGCCCGCGCAAGCCTACGGCGCCACCACCGGCACCACCGGCACCGCCGGGACCCTCTACGAGTGCCGCACGAGCGCCTGACCGCGGCTTCCGGCTCGCCAGGCGCGCAGGCGTCACGGGGCACGCACCGTACCCGTTAGGTCCGAACGATCTTTAATACCGAACGGGCCGGCTCTTCCCGGCACCTCCGGCTCGAGTGGCTACAGCAGTTCGAGGTCCTGCTCCACGTGCAGCATGGCGGGGCCGCCGGCGGCGAACAGCCGGGTCATGGCGTCGTCGAGCTCGTCGCGGCGCCCGGCCTTGATGCCGGTCGCGCCGCACAGCCGGGCGTAGGCGGCCCAGTCCGGGTTGTGCAGGGACGTATGCCAGACCGGGAAGTCAGCGGCGAGCTGTTCCTTGCCGATCTTGCCGAGGGAGTGGTTGTCCAGCAGCACGTGCTTGACCGGGATGCCGTACTTCACCGCGGTAGTGAGCTCGGCGGCGTACTGGCCGAAGCCGCCGTCGCCGGTGACGGCGACGACGGGCCGGCCTGGTGCGGCCGCCCAGGCGCCAAGCGCGGCCGGATAGCCGAAGCCGATCGACCCGAGATAGCCCGACATGAGCACGGGCTGGCCCTTGGACTCCAGATAGCGGCCCAGCGAGTAGGCATGGTTGCCGACATCCACGGTGACCACGGCGTCTTCTGGCAGATGCCGCGACAGCGCGTCGAAGACCGCCGCGGCGGAGACCCCGCGCCCCCGCTCGTCGGCGGCCCGGCGCGCCTTCTCCGCCCGCCAGATGGCCCATCGTGCCGCCACCACCGGGCGCTGGTCCTCGGTCTTGACGGTGCCCAGCCCGTCGGACAGGGCGGTCAGCGCGAGCGCCGCGTCGCCGACGACGCCGGCGCTGACCGCGTCGAAGCGGCCGACCGCCGCCGGATCGTCATCGATCTGCAGGATCGTCTTGTACGGCGCGATCCCGGTGTGGTTCGCGAACGAGGCGCCGACCACGATCAGCAGGTCGGCCTCGTTCATCAGCCAGCTCGCCACCGGCGTTCCGCTGCGCCCGAGCACGCCCGCCCCCAGCGGATGGTGGTCCGGGACCAGGCCCTTGGCCTTGAACGTGGTCAGGACCGGCGCGCGGAGCCGCTCCGCGAGGGCGCGCAGCGGCCCGGCGGCCTGCCGGGCGCCGTGGCCGGCGATCAGCACCGGCCTGCGGCTGGCCGCGATCATGGCGGCGGCGCGGGCCAGTTCGGGCTCGGCGGGGCGGGTGAGCCGCCCGGCCAGCCGGCCCTGCGGGGTCTTGGCCGGGGCGTCGCTGGGCTGGGTCTGCACTTCGTCGGGCAGCACCAGGTGCGCCACGCCGCGGGCGTCCAGGGCGTGCTTAACGGCCAGGGCCGCCAGCTCGGCGTGGTCGCTGGCGCCGTGCACGGCGGTCGTCCAGGCGGCCACGTCGCGGAACACGGCGGTCAGGTCGAGGTCCTGGAAGGCCCCCCGCCCGAGGACTTTGGAGGGCACCTGACCGGAGATCGCCAGGACCGGTGACTGGTCGAGCTTAGCGTCGTACAGGCCGGTGAGCATGTTGGTCGAGCCCGGTCCCGCGATCGCGAAACAGGCGGCGGGCCGGCCGGTGAGCTTGCCGTACGCGCTGGCCGCGAACGCCGCCGCCCCCTCGTGCCTGATGCCGACGTAGGTCAGCTCCCCGCGTTCCTCGGCCCGCCGCATGGCGTCGGCGAAGCCCAGGTTGGAGTGGCCGACCATGCCGAACACATGCGTGATCCCGAACGCCACCAGCGTCTCCACCAGCACGTCGCCCACCGTGCGCACGGCCGGCGGCAGGGCAGGGATGCGCACGTAGACCCCGTCTGCCCGCTCTTCCACCTGGTACGTGGCCACCCCGTCGGGAAAGCCCTCCGGCGGCCGGCCGGTCAGCGGGTCGTAGTCATACCCGTGCCACGGGCAGCGCAGCCAGCCGTTCTCGATCGAGCCCTCGCCCAGCGGGCCGCCCTGGTGCGGGCACCGGTTCTCCAGCGCGCCGAGCCGCGCGCCGCACCTGGCGAGCGCGACGGTGCGGCCGTCGAGGGTGACACTGCGGACCCGGCCCTCGGCGGGGATATCGACCGGGCTGACCCGGTGCCAGTCGCTGACTTCCATGCGTGAACGCCTCCGGCGATGGTCTCGGCCCGAGCGGCCGTACCCGTTCAGTCCACGACACCGGCCATGCGTTACAGGCGCGTGTGCTGGTCGAGGAGGCGGGCGGCCTGCTGCTCGCGTTCGGCCGCGGCCTGGGTGAGCCTGATGAAGGCGCCAGCCGCCGGGATGCGGTACCGGTCCCGGTGCCAGGCGATGCCGACGATGCGCGGGCTGACCTTGGACAGCCGCTTGAGGCACAGGCCCGGGTGGTGCGGATCGACCGACAGCCAGGAGACGATGGCTGCGCCGATGCCGGCCGCGGCCAGGCCCAGGATGGTGGCGTTGTCGTTGGACCTGAAGGCGATCTGGTCCCGCAGCCGCGGCCGGCCGAGCCGGTTCTCGATCGAGTGGACCTCGCGCATCTGCGCGTAGGTGATCAGGGGCACCCCGGCCAGGTGACGCAGGGAGACCGGCGAGGGGCGGCGGGCCAGGTCCGAATCTTCCGGCACCACCAGGACGTAGGGGTCCTCGAGCAGCTCGATGGCCTCGAACGGGCCAGCAGTCAAGGGGAAGACGACGAAGGTCAGGTCGAGCCTGCCCCCTTCGAGATCGGCGAGCAGCTGGCCGTCGTCCTGGATCTCGCTCAGCTGCACCTGGACCCGCGGCCAGGCGGCGGTGAACTCGCGCATGACCGGCGGCAGCAGCCGCGCCCCGACGCTCTGGTAACAGCCGACCCGCAGCAGGCCGGCGGTGCCGCTGGCCAGCGCGTCGAGGTCGGCGGCGGCGCTGGCCAGCCGGGCCCCGATGGCCTCGGCGTGCCCGGCCAGCAGCCGGCCCGCGGGGGTGAGGGACACCGGCCTGGGCCCGCCGGGCCGCTCGACCAGCCGGGTCCCCGTGATGCGCTCGAGCCGGGAGATCTGCTGGCTCACCGCCGACTGGGTATAGCCCAGGATGTCCGCGGCCTTGCTGAACGAAGCCTCGCGCCCGACCGTGGCCAGCGTGGCCAGGTAGCGCAGTTCCAGCCCGCTCCAGCCGTCCCGCACACGTCAAGCATAAGGATTGCTAATGAAAAACACTTATTACTGGAATTGTCCTAATGCAGGGTCGCTGTCATCCTCGGGGTAGACGGGCAGTACGGTGCCCCGCCGGCCCGGGTGCCCGCCGGACATGAGCCCCGCCGGACATGAGCCCAGCCGCCAGCAGAAGGAGCCAGCACCATGACCACGACACGAGCGCAGGCATCCCGGTACGAAGGTGTCGTCGACCTGCGACGCTACCCGATCAGCGAGCCGGCCAGCCCGGAGTACCTGGCCCTGGTCCGGGCCTGCCGGGACCAGCTCCGCGACCAGGGGGTCGCCCAGCTCGCCGGCTTCCTCACCCCGGTCGCCGTCGGCGAGATGCTGGCCCACGCCAGCCGGCTGGCCGCCCGGGCGTGGGCGAGCAACCAGGCCCACACGGTCTATTTCCAGCCTCCCGACGACTCCGCGGGCCCGGACCACCCGCGCGCGCTCATGCAGCATTCCGCCAAGAAGGCCATCGCCTACGACCTGATCCCGGCCAGCGCGCCCATCCGGCGGCTCTACGAATCCGACGACCTCACCGCGTTCATCGCCGCGGTGCTGGGCAAGGACGTGCTCTACCGCAGCGCCGATCCGCTGGACGCCCTGGAGATCGCGATCTTCGAGGACGGCGACGAGCTCGGCTGGCATTTCGACAACAGCGAGTTCTCCGTCACCGTGATGTACGCCGAGTCCGGCGCGGGCGGCCATTTCGACTACTACCCCCGGCTGCGCGACGAGCACGACGAGAACTACCCAGGGGTCCAGCAGGTCCTGCACGGCAGCCCGGACGGCGTCGTCAGGCTGGCCAGCAGCCCGGGCACTCTCGCGGTTTTCCGCGGCCAGCACGCCCTGCACCGGGTCACCCCCGTCAGCGGGCCGCGGCCGCGGATCAACTCGGTGCTGACCTACGGCGAGCACCCGGGGATGAAGCTGAACCAGCTCACCCAGGAACTCTTCTACGGCCGCACCGCCTGACCGCGCCGGCCGGCCGGTATGCCAGCTGATCGCGGGCCGCTGCGCTCCCTCGCCGCGCGGGAGAGCAGGGCCCGCCGCCGGATGTCAAGACGCCGGCGCCATTGATGTGAGTTCGATCACTACGTAGGATGCATTCTGCATCGATCGCCAGCCGGAGGAGGGCTTATGTCCCGCCGTGATCTCATCGACCCGGATGTGCGCGAACCCCTCGACCAGCTGGTCCAGGCGATTCCCGGCGGATTCAACTCCATCGCGGACATCGTGCTGCGCCGGGCCACGGTGCAGCAGCTGCTGGCCGCCATGGAGATCCCGCCCAACCCCAACGTCGCCTCGGAGGACCGGACCGTTCCCGGGCCGGAGGGTGCGCCGGACATCACGGTGCGGGTCTACCGGCCGGTGGACGCCACCGGGACGCTGCCCGGGATCTACTACATCCACGGCGGCGGCATGGTCCTGGGGGACATCGACGGCGAGGACGCGGTCGCCGCCTCGGTCTGCGAGCACGTCGACGCGGCCGTCGTCTCGGTCGAGTACCGCCTGGCCCCGGAGCATCCCTATCCGGCGCCGGTCGAGGACTGCTACGCCGGCCTGGTGTGGATGGCGGGCCACGCCGCCGAGCTCGGCTTCGACCCGGAGCGCCTCGCCGTCTACGGCGGCAGCGCCGGAGGCGGCCTCACCATCGCCACCGCGATGCTCGCCCGGGACCGCAGCGGCCCGGCGATCCGCTTCCAGATGCCGATCTACCCGATGATCGACGACAGGAACGAGACCCCGTCCAGCCACGAGATCACCGACATCGGCCTCTGGGACCGCGCGGGCAACATCGAGGCCTGGAAGTGGTACCTGGGCGACGGCAAGCCCGACCAGTACGCCGCCCCGGCTCGCGCCGAGGACCTGACCGGCCTGCCGCCGACCTACATCGACGTCGGCACCGTGGACCTGTTCCGGGATGAGGACATCACGTTCGCGATGCGGCTCATGGCGGCCGGCGTCCCGACGGAGCTGCACGTCAATCCCGGCGCCTACCACGCCGCGGAGGTGTTCGCGCCGGCCGCCCCGCTATCGGAGCGGATCTGGACGCGCCGCTTCGAGGCCCTGCGCCGCGGCCTGGCCTGATTCCAGGTCGGCCCGGACCTCGGCGTAGATCTGGCGGTAGCGGGCGATGGCGGCCTGCGGGTCGCCTTGTTCCAGCAGCGCGAGGACCTCGGTGTACCCGTCGATCCACGGCCGCCAGTGACTGCTCTCCGGAGTCAGCCCGAGCAGCCGCCGCATCCGGGTCACCACCAGGTCCACGTGCGTCTGCAGCTCCCGGTTCCCGCTGGCCGAGATCATGATGGTGCTGAAATCGGCGCCCGCGGAGGTCGCGGCCCCGACGTCGCCGGATCGCAGGCCGGCCAGCAGCTCATCCAGCCGCTGGCGCATCCGGGCCAGGTCGGCGTCCGCCAGGTTGGGCACGCCCCATTCGACGCCGGCGCAGGCCAGCACGCACATGACGTCGATCAGCTCGAGCGCGTTCTTCTGCGAGACGTCGGTGACCCGGCGGGTGCGGTTCGGCGAGATGTCGATGAGGCCCTCGGCCGACAGCAGCACGATGGCCTCACGGACCGGGGTGATGCTGACGCCGAGCCGCTCGGCGAGTTCCGCGTCCTTGATGACCGTGCCCGGAGCGAGCCGCCCGGTCACGATCTCCTCGCGCAGGTGCCGCACGATAGCCTCGGTGCGCGTCAGCGGGAGGGAGTACGACACCAGACCGCCTTACCGCGGCGTTGCCGCCGCAGGTCGCAATCCCGGCGCAGGCCGGTCACCACGGACTGTAGCAGATGCCCTCGCGCCGGCGGCCTGCCTAGCCGCTCACCGTGGCCGGCGCCTCGTGCCGCGACAGCACCAGGCCCTCGTAGCCTTTCTCCGCGACGTCCTGGCAGATAGCACGGAACGGGCCCACGCCGCCGACGTACGGATAGCTGGCGGCCGCCGGGGCTGGCGGCAGCTATCATCCGCCCATGACCAAGGCACCGGCCGGCGTCGCCAACCTGCCGGGGCCCTACTTCCCGTACTGGGCCGGCGGCGCGGCGGCCATGATCATCGTGGCCGGGTCCTGCCTCACCTGGGCCGGACACGCGTCATGGGACGTGATCGAGACCTGGGTGACCGGGTGACCCGACCAGGGCGATGGAAACGGGGGGCGGCATGACGGATGCTCCAGACAAGGACGGCCTGGCGGATGCTCCAGACCGCTGGCATCGATGGCTAGCCGACCTGCGGTTCGGCGGCGACGGCCCTTACCGGGAGAAGGAGCTCACCGAGTTCCTGTACCCGGTGCGGGATACCGTGCTGGACAAGGCGCGGCTGGCGCCCGGCGACACGCTGCTCGACGTGGGCACCGGCGACGGTCTCATCGCGTTCGGCGCGCTGGAGCGGCTCGGCCCGTCCGGGCGCGTGATCTTCTCCGATATCTCGCAGAGCCTGCTCGATCATTGCCGTGCGGCGGTCGGCGCCGAAGGACTGCTCGGACGGTGCCGCTTCGTACTGGCTTCCGCCGACCGCCTGGCCGCCGTGCCGGACGCGTCGGTCGACGTGGTCACCACGAGGTCGGTGTTGATCTACGTGAAAGACAAGGCGCAGGCGATGCGCGAGTTCTACCGGGTCCTCGAGCCCGGCGGGCGGGTGAGCCTGTTCGAGCCCATCAACGTGCTCATGTCCCGGGTCGACCCCGACCGGTTCTACGGGTATGACGTCACCCCGGTCCGGGCCCTGGCGGCCAGGGTCAAGGAGCTCTACGCCTCCATCCAGCCGCCGGGGACCGATCCCATGACCGACTTCGATGACCGGGACCTGGTACGCCACGCGGAAGACGCCGGGTTCCCGGAGGTCAGCCTGGAACTGCAGGTCAGCGTGAGAAACCGCCGTAAACCGGTGCCCTGGGAACGGTTCAGGCGCACCGCGGCCAACCCGCTGATACCCACGTTCCAGGAGGCCGTTGACCAGGTGCTCAGCCCGCAGGAGGCCGGCGAGTTCACCCGGCACCTCAGGCCGCTGGTGGAGTCCGGGACGGGAGTGGAGCGCAGTGCCCTCGCTTACCTGACGGCCGCCAAGAGCCGGCGGGATCCCGCCTTATGAGCGGGAAACACGTGCTCAGTACGGCTCCGCGCACTGGCCGACAGGACGCCCGCCAGCCGATCGCTTACCGAAGTAGAAACTTTCGAAGCTCGTGTCCCGGAAACAGCGGCAGGAAAGGGCGGGCGCGCCTGGCGCGGTCCCGGCTTGCGCCCCCGTAGTGGAGCGGGGAGCAACTTGACACGCTGGCGCCGTCCGCCGTACGTTGCCTGAGACTCCTCGAGACGCCGGAACTTCTGCTAAATGTTTCGGAGTCATGGACGCGGGGCGTGCGGAAAGGACCGGGAGGGTGACCGCTGACGGTTACGTGCCGAGCAGCGAGGACCGGTTCTCGTCCGGCATATGGACCGTCGGGCGGCGGGGGTACCCGCCGCGTATCCTTGCTGGTCGTGGACGGCGGGATGAGCCAGATCTGACCAGCCAGGCCGCTTGTGGCATCGCCATGCGAGACTCGGGATCGCGGGCGCATTACGATGACGCTGTCCGGCCGGGCAGGCGCAGCGCGCAGGCAGCTCCCTCGGCGCTGATCCGCCCGAAAGGAGCATCAACGTGAGCGAACCCAGGGCCGCACGGGACCGGGTGACGTTGGCCGACATCGCGGCGGCCGCCGGCGTATCCGTGCCGACGGTTTCGAAAGTGCTGAACGGCCACGCTGACGTCGCGCCCAAGACGCGTTCCCGGGTCGAGGCGCTGCTGGCGGACTACAACTACGCGGCACCGCGGCGCGCGGGCCGGTCGTGCCTGATCGACCTGGTCTTCGCCGACCTCAGCCCGTGGGCCGTGGAGATCATCCGCGGCGCCGAGGAGGCCGCCGCCGCCGAGGGCTGCCGGATCGCCGTCTCGGTCGTGTCCGGCGAGCCGGCCACCGAGCAGTGGCTGACCCGGCTGTCGACCAGCCAGACCGACGGCGTCATCCTCGTCCTGACCGAGCTGTCGCCCGCCTACCGGGCCCGGCTCGCGGCGATGCACATGCCGGTGGTGATCGTGGACCCGGTCGGCCAGCCCGACCCCCGGATCCCGTCGATCGGGGCGACCAACTGGGCCGGCGGCCTGATGGCCACCGAGCACCTGATCGAGATCGGCCACCGCCGGATCGGGACCATCACCGGCCGCCCGTCGCTGCTGTGCAGCCAGGCACGGCTGGACGGATACCGGGCCGCGCTGGAGCGGGCGGGCATTCCCGCCGACCCGGCCCTGGTCTACTCCGGCGACTTCCACTTCGAGGCGGCCCTGGTGGCCGCGACCGACATGCTGAACCTCGCCGACCCGCCGACCGCGATCTTCGCGGGCAGCGACATGCAGGCCATGGGGGTCTACGAGGCCGCCCGGCTGCACCGGCTGCGGATCCCCGACGACCTGAGCGTGGTCGGCTTCGACGACCTGCCGATGTCGGGCTGGGTGTCGCCGCCGCTCACCACGATCATCCAGCCGCTCGCCCAGATGGCGGCCATGGCCACCCGCACGATCCTCGCGCTGCTCGACGGCCGCACCGACACCTCGAGCAACCGGGTCGAGCTGACCACGTCGCTGGTCGCGCGGGCCAGCACGGCCCCGCCGCGCAAGAAGCCCGCCGGCCGGGGATCCGCGGGCTCCGGGCGGGCGGGCGCCGGGTCGGCCAGCTCCGGGCCGGCCGGGACCAGGCCCGCGCGCCGCGGCCGCGGAGTCCGGTCCAGCTGACATCCCGCCACAGGTCAGCGCAGTTTGCCGGCGGCCTTGAGGTCGTCGAAGAGCAGCTGGTCGACGGGAGGTACCCGGGGACGGTCCGCGTAGCAGAACCAGGCGAGCTCGTCGATCTCGCTGCTGGCGGCCAGCGTCCCGGTGTACTCGCCGGTGTAGCAGCTCATGCGCACCACCGCGCCGTCCGGCTGGCCGGCCTCATAGGTGCCCACGTGTGCCACCGTCTCGGGTCGCAGCTCGACTGCCAGTTCTTCGGTGATCTCGCGCAGCAGGGTCTGCAGGTCGCTTTCGGCGCCTTCGCGCTTGCCGCCGGGAATGTAGAAGATTCCCTTCCCGCGCGGCCGCGCGCACAAGATCCTGGCGTTCTCCAGGCGCACCCATGCCACCGTGTCGACGAACACCGGCACCGTCCTGCCCATCGCGGGAACCCGGTCAACCCAAGACCCTATCTATGACACGCCGAAGTCGGGCAGGATGACCGAACCATCCGGGCCGAGGGGAAAGCCCGGGTTCCAGGCGATCTCCCAGGCGTGGCCGTCCGGGTCGCGGAAATAGCCGGCGTATCCGCCGTAGAAGGTTTCCCTCGCTGGCTGCGTTATCTCGGCCCCCGCATCGGCGGCATCAGCTAGCACCTGGTCAACCTCGGCCCGCGACCGGACGTTGTGCGCCAGCGCCAGGCCGCTGAAGCCGCCGGTAATCCCGCCGTCGATGCCGGTGTCGGCAGCCAGCTTGGCGCGTCCCCACAGGACGAGCGCCATGCCTCCGGCCTGGAAGAACACCGTCTCCTCGGCTTCCTGGCCCCGCCAGCCGAGCCGTTCGTAGAACGTCCGGGCCCGGCCCACGTCGGCGACGCCGAGCGTGATCAGGCTGATGCGTTGCTCCATCACAGCAACCTAGCGGGCTCAGGCCGGATGCCTGACATCGGCGGCGGCAGGAGCCCCGGGCCTCCCCTCCTTGGCCCGGGGCCCCGGCCCGTCCGGGGACGACGGCATGCACGGGCGGTTTCATCGTCGTGGTCTGGCGGGGACCGGGGCATCGGAGATATCCCGATGAGCCAGAAAGGGTTATCCCGCTAGACGCTCACTGCGCTGGCCGGCAGACTGGCCAGGGTGAGCATCGCGTTGCCCCTGGATGCGGGCCGGCCGCTGGGTGTCCGCAGGTGGCCGAGGCTGCTGCTGCTGTACGGGACGATCTTCCCGCCCGCCATGCTCCTGACCACCATCGCGTTCTGGCCGATGTGGCACCATCGGCCACTGCTCGCGCTGGGCAATGAGGTGCTCTCGCTGGCCCTGCTGGCGTCGGGCATCCTGCTGCTGGATGAGCCCGGCCAGGAGAGCCCCGCCATCATGCTGATCGGGTCCAGTGCCTTGCTCACGGCCGGGTGGCTCGATAACTGGCACGTCGGGCCGCTGCCCCTCGTCTCAGTCCCGGCCAGCCCGCTAGGAATTGTCCTGGCAGGCTGGGCGATGTTCCGTTATCCTAATTCGCCCAGCGAAATGCGAGTGGGCACTAGGTTCTTCGTGTTCATTTTCACCTGGCTCTTGACCGGCGAGGCAATATGCATTGCCGTCTCGCGGCCGCAGTGGAACGGCTTCGCCAGGAACGCGTGGTGGCCGGCCCTGCTGCCGGACCACCAGTTCTTCACGGTAGCGTCCCAGATAACCAATGCGGTCGGGATCATCTTCGCGGTGACTTATATGCTGCTGTGGATCCGCAGGCGGAAGCGCTCGCATGGAATATCGCGCAGGCTGGTCACCCCGATAGCCGTGGCTGCGTCCTTCACCTGTGCGATCACCATCGTGGAACTGATCGCGGTGGCCATGTCGGCGAGCTCTGCCGCCATGGAGCGGATTTACGCCATAGAGTCTTTCGTGGAAATCGGCGTGCCCGCTGCTTTCCTGGTTTCCGTCCTGCGCCGGCGATTCGCCCGGACACGGATAGTCGACCTGCTGCTGCGGCTGCGCGGGCCTGCCCGGGCAGCCGCGGTGACCGACGCGCTCCGGACCGTCTTCGAGGACCCCGCGCTCGAGGTCGTCGGCTGGTCTGCCGGTATCAGGCCTCCGGACGAAAGCGCCGAGCCTCCCCTGCCATGGCCGCCCGGGCACGGCAGCGGCCGGAAGGAGCACGGCAGCGGCCGGCGCGAACTGCCGATCACGTCGGCCTCGGGAGAGCAGCTCGCCGTTATCCTGGCCGACCCGTCACTGTCCCCGCACGATGACCTGGTCCGGGCCGCCATCGCGGCCAGCTCATTCGCCCTGGAGAACGCGCAGCTCGAAGCCGCGCTACGAGCCCAGCTGCAGGAAGTCCGCGACTCGCGCTTGCGGATCATCCAGGCGGGCATCACCGAGCGCCGACGGCTCGAGCGTGATCTTCACGACGGGACCCAGCAGCGGCTCCTCGCGCTCAAGATCATGCTCGCCGCCGCGGAAGCCGACACCACCGACACGAAAGCGCAAGCCTTCATCAGCCGGATCAGGAACGAACTAGCCCAGGTGCTCGACGAGCTCAGGGATCTCGCGCACGGGATACACCCGGCGGCCCTGAGCCAGCTCGGCCTGGACCTGGCCATCAAGTCGATGGCCGAGCGGTACACCATCCCTGTCGACGTCAGCCTCCCCGCGGGCCGGTTCGATGACGCGGCCGAGCTCACCGCCTACTACCTGATCGCCGAATCCATCACCAACGCTGTCAAGCACGCCCGGGCCAGCCGGATCAAGGTCAGCGGCCAGAGGGCCGGCAACTGGCTGCTGATCACCGTCACCGACGACGGGCAGGGCGGCGCATCCGTATCGGCCGGAAGCGGTATTCGCGGCGTCATCGACCGCATCCGCGGCATCGGCGGAGACGCGGAACTGGACAGCCCGGCCGGCCAGGGCACGCAGATAAGGGCACAGATCCCATGCACATAGGCATCGCCGAAGACTCCGCCCTGTTCCGCGAGGGCCTGCAGATGCAACTGCTCCGGCTCGGCCTCCAGGTCACCATCGCGGCACGCACCGGAGACGAGCTAGTTGAACTAGCCGCGCAGAGCCCCATCGACGCGGCAATCCTTGACGTGCGGATGCCGCCGACATTCACCGACGAGGGCCTGCGCACCGCCGAGCAGCTAGCCGCCAGCCACCCTCGGATCGGGATCTTGATGCTGTCCGCCTACGACGAGATCGCCTACGCCACCCGGCTGTTCGAAAAAGGCACCGGTCGCCGTGGCTATCTCCTCAAGGACCGGGTCGATAACGCCACTGCCCTGCGTGACGCACTCGAGCGCATCTGCCGCGGCGAATCGGTCATCGACGACACCCTGATCGGGCGGCTATTCGGACGGCAGCAGCACCTCAACAGGCTGAACGATCTCACCGAACGCGAACGCCTCGTCCTGCAGCATATGGCCGAAGGACGCTCCAACGCCGGCATCGCCAGCATCATGCACCTGGCCGAGAAGACCGTCGAATCCAATATCGCCCGGATCTTCACCAAACTCGACCTCACCGGGGCGCAGGACACCAACCGGCGGGTGCTCGCCGTCCTCGCCTGGCTGCGCAGCTCCGGTTTAACGTCCGCTTCGTCGCCTACGGAAGCTCCCGAGACTTTGAGTGCTGCACGGCTTACCGTAACGTAAAAACCGCCGCGTTGAAGAGCTAAGCCAGGATTTTCTCAGTTCGCCGCACACCCACGATGATCCGATGGTGCGAGCCATGTCACAATTTGAATATGCGGTCCTGGAGGTCAAGTCTGGCTCTCCGCAGGCATTTGATATGATCTGGGCTCGCCATCCGGATCTCGTTTTCCGTGCCCTCGAGACAGACGGAGATCTTCCGGCGGCCGAGGAGGGGAGTATATATAAGGTGCAGGTCGACGGAAATTGCCAGGGATGATCGCGTGCACACGTGAATGCGTGCTGCGATAGCCCGTTCAGGTCGGCACGCCCAATGAGGATCTGGTCTGCGGGCCGACGATGCCGTCCACGTCGATATGTTCGCTTTGCTGCCAGTTGAGGACGGCGTTGCGGGTCAGGGGGCCGTAGACGCCGTCGCTGGCCAGGCCGACGTGGCCGCGCTGATTCAGCGCGCTCTGGATGACCCCGACGTCGGGGCCCTTCATCATTGGGGACTTGAGCATGAGCAGCCGCGGCCCGGGTGGCAGCGGCGGGCCCGATCTGGTCAGGTAGGCGGCGCCGCCGAATTGGACGACCTCGGAGGCATTGATCACGACCAGGACGTCGTTGTTGCCTTGCCCGGCGGGCGCTGGCCAGCGATGGCGGTGGACGCCGCCGTCGCCGGTGAAGCCGTCGACGTTGCTCGGCCCGCTGTTGCCCCCGATGGTGAACAGCGCGCCGCCCTGGTAGACGGTGGCGATCTCGGTGTGGTCGGCCACGCCGTCGCCGTTCCAGTCGAACAGCACGATGTCGCCGGGCTCGGCTTGCCAGCTCCAGTAGGTCGCGCCGTGCGCCTGGCCGTAATTGACGGCGTCGGGGCAGTAGGCGAAGCCGGTCCGGCATCCGGGCTGCATCGACGGGAGGGGGATCTGCGCGCGCTTGTAGATGTCGGTGACGAAGTCGCCGCACCACGCCTCCACGGGGCGGCTCAGATCGACGCTGAAGGGGTTCGGGCCGTCGTAGCCCTGGCCGTTGCAGGTGCCGTTGTAGCCAAGGGCCGTGCTCACGATCTGGTCTCGGGTCGTCATCGTCTGAGTTCCTCTCGCGTCCGGTGGTTTTACCTATGCGTTTATGCTGCCCAGCGCGCATCCGCCGATCTCGCAGCGGACCATAACGGTTTAGGGCGTCCTCGTTTGCCGGTATACATCGCAGCGGTTGCCCGGCGGTCTGCTGGATCAGCGCGACGCGGTCCGCCAGCGGGCCTGCGGGTACGTCGACAAGATGGAACCCAAGATCGCCGTAGGTCTGCTCGTGGAGCAGCTCAAAGGCGAGCGAGTCCTCGAACTGATCCGCCGGGCAGCCGTCGCCCGGACGAAACCCTGGTTCCGGATGAAGAAGACCGTCCTCTCGTACGTGCCCTCCGCCAGGACACCGTCCACCTCACGGGTAAGCAGGCGCGAGGCCGTGAAGGCCAGGTACCGGCTCAGCGCCAGCGTGCACACCGGTGAGCGGTCGAAGAAGACGGCGGCACTCCCGGCAGTCGCCCGGACAGCGGCCTGCCTGTGCCGCTGAAGGGCGATCACCTTGTCGATGAAGGCAGGGCCGCGCTACGGTTCCTGGCAGCCGACGCCGCGTCTTCGCGGAAACGGCCCATGCCATCCCGGGCCGCGGCTGGGTTATTCGTCCCGGTGAACCGTGCCGGGGGCGAATGCGGGCACGCAGACCGAGATGTACTCGGCGCCGTCGGCTCCCGGGGTGCTGTAGCGCACCCATTCCCCCGGGCTTGCATGAACTCCCTGGCCGGCCCGCACGGTCATCTGCCCTCCTTCGGACTCCACGACCAGGGCTCCTCGCAGCACGATCGTGAATTCGTCGAACTCGGGGCGCTGCCCGGGCTCAGCCCAGCCAGACGGGCTGCGCATGTGCGCGATGCTCAGGTTGTCCTGGCCTGTGTTAGCACGTCCGACGTACTCATCGATCAGCTTGGGCGGCTGGCCGGCCGCGGCGACCCGGCTCGGCTCTGGGATCAGCTCAGGCATAGTCGCCAGTATCCCGCAGGATGGATCACGTCGCGTCGTCATGGTCTCCAGCTCAGACGTCCCGCGCAATTACGCGCGTCTCCGCGGAAACCAGCGCGCACGTGCGCGGACAGGAGCGGAGCGCAGCCGACCGGAGTTGAGTCGCGCCACCGTGCACCAGATGGCCCGGGAACCGGTTGCAGGACCTAGGCGCGTACCGTTCCCTGGCTGTCGAAGGCCATGGCGCGCTGCAGCGCAGCATCGCGCAGCTCTGGCGAGATCTCCACCGGACCCCCTAGCGGGCTGGCGTTGATGCCCGCTTGCGCTGCCTCCTCGACGACCCCGCCGACCAGGATGGCAAGCTCGGGGGTGCGATGGAAGACCAGCACGCCGTGGTTAGCCAGCAGCACAGCCGGGACACCCGGGGTGACCGCGGCGCGGATGTTCGCCACTGCCTCGGCCGAACCGCGTGGCCCGTAGCCGGCCACGGGCACGCCGGAGGCCAGCCCGAGCATGGCCAGCGCCTCGATCCAGCAGCCGATGGGACGCCGGGCCACCGCGTACGCGGTGGCGTACGGCGAGTGGGTATGCAGGACGCAGCCGACATCGGGGTGATCGGCGTACAGGGCGGTGTGCATGGCGACAACGGCTCCCTGGATCGGCGGCAGCTCGCCCTCCAGCAAGGTCCCGTCCAGCCCGACCCGCACCACAGCTGAAACGGGATGGTCCCGCAGCGAGGGACCCGCCGTGAAATACATCTCCTGCGCCCCGGGGACCCGGAGGCTGACGTTCCCGTGCCCATTCGCGGAGATCGCCCCGCTGGCCACCACCCGCGCAGCGATATCGACAACCTGACCGGCCAGGTCTTTATCCATGATCCGCCCCTCCCCGCTGCCCGCCGCAGCCTGCCAGCATCTTAGACGCAGGCGGCTCCGGCGAAGGGCGGGCAGGGGAGCTGGGCTAGGGTCAGGGAGTCACGCGGGCGCGGTTGTCATCGAGTTCCACTGGCGAGCACGGCGGCGGCGGGCAGTGCGATCGTGTCGTCGTCAACGGCATACCGCGCGGCCAGGCGGTCGAACTCGGCCTTTATGCGCGCGATGGTGGGTGCTGTCCTGACGTCCGATCACCACGCCGCCGGAGCCTACGCGCGACCGGTAAACCTCCCACCATTCCCCGGGATCTACCCGGTGCTCCCAGCTCAGCAGCCGCGCCGCGGCCCCGGCAAAGCCCGCCTCGGTGAGCAGGGCCGCGAACATCTGCGGCGAGCTGTGACGGCGGAACGGCGGGACCGGGATGTCCTCTGGCCAGGACACGCCGGCCGCCTCGATGGCTTCGGCCGCGCGTCGGGTTCCAGGAACAGCTTCACGAACATCGGATGCATATGTCCTCCTCGAACGCCCGGGGCCGACCTGACGTGCCCGCCAGAGTCGGCCGCCGGGCATCAGGTGCGTTACCGGCGGCGTGCGGGCAGCACGTCCAGCAGCCGACGCATGACGAGGTGCTGCCGCCGCGGCTCGGCGAGCACAGGTGCGCCGGGCAGGGCCGACGTGGCCAGCCCGGCGGTCGCCCGGGGACCGAGGACAGCGGCGATCTCTAGATACACGACAACGCTCCCTTGCACTGGCGGGGACTGATCCATTCAGCCCCTCACCATCGAGGATCGTGGTAAGGCGAGGCGGCCCGCGTCGGGCATATGCCTGAAATTCGACCTCCGCGGATCCCTAGATCCCGTGCGGCTGGATGCATAAGGCAGCCGGAGATGTGTAAGCCGCTGGACCGTCGCCTAAGTGGCATAGCGGCCGGCCTCCATGCCCGGTCTTCATCGCATCTCCATGCGCCTCCCGCCTGCTTTGCATATCTAGCGCCGGACCTGATCTCGTCGCCGGCGAACGCCGCGGCGGCCGGGGCGCTGAGCGGATTGTGGGTCGGCCTGCTGATCGGCATCTTGTTCGGGCTGTTCACCACGGGCCACGCCTGGCTGGCCATGATGGCGGTAGGCATCGGCCTGGGGCTGCTGTGGGGTGCGATCTTCGGGTTCGTCGCCCACCTCGCCGCCCGTGGTGAGCGCGACTTCAGCTCCCTGCGCGGCTGTCAGCGGCCCATTATGACCTGGTCGCACGCGAGGGGGGTGCCGAGCGGGCCCGAGCCGTGCTCGAGCGGGCCGGCCTGCTGCCGCCCGATCTCCGCTGAGACCGGCCGGGAAGCCGATCCGGCCGCACCGCAAGTGATCCGCCGGGCATCCGGGTGACGAACTCAAGGCAGAGGGGGGCGCTCACGGGAGCGTCCTGAGGGTGTCAGCCACAAGGAGTCCCGATGCCCGAAGCGCTGATCCCGGCATTCACCGGCGTGGTGCCTGAGCCCGGCTGGTGAGCAGGCCGGGCACGGCGTGAGGCGAGCGGCATGAGGGCGGCATGAAGATGGACGGCGTGAGATGAAGGGCAGCGTCGCGGGCCTGAGCGGGCCGCTGGCCCTGGTGCTGCTTCTCCCGATGGAAGCGGGCGTGCCGATCCCGCTGCCTGCCGACCTGGTGATGTTCGCGGTGGGGGAGCGGGTCGCGGCGGGAAAGTTCCCGCTCTGGCTGGCGGTAGCCGGCTTCGAGGTCATCGCCATCCTCGGGACGACGGCGCTCTTCCTGGCGTGCCGGGGTCCCGCCCAGCGGATCATCACGCGGTCCGGGCCGCGCCTCGGGCTCACCGAGGCGCGGCTGGGCCGTGCGGCGGCCTTTGCCGAGACCCGGGGCCGGCCGGGCCTGGCGCTGGGGCGCGGGACGCCGGGGCTGCGGACGATCACCGTGGTCGCCGCGGCTGTCTCGGGGCTGAGCGGGCGCCGTGCGCTGCCCGCGCTCATCCTCGGGAGCAGCGTGTTCCTCCAGTTGCACCTGGTCCTCGGCCTGCTGTTCGGGCCGCTGGCCGACCAGGCCTTCAACCGGGCCAAGGGCCTGGCCCTGGTCGTGGGGGCCCTGCTCGTGGCCGGCGGGCTGGTCTACTGGCGGATCAGGCGGCGCAAGCGGGCGGCGGCGCCCGCAGCCTGGATGGAGGCAGCCTGCCCGGCCTGCATCGGGTTGAACCTGCTCTCCGGGCGCGTCCCGAGCCTGGCCGGGCTCATTGAGGCGGACCCGGCCAGCCCCGGCCCGGCCGCCCCCGGCCCGGCCGGCCAGCAGGACACCGGCGCCTCGTTCAGGTGAAGATGATCTGGCCGCCGGCGGCCATGGCGTAGAACTCGCCGACGGTGATGATGCCCTGAACCTGTTCGATGAGGTCGTCCTTGGTGATCCCGAACAGGTCACAGGATGCCTGGCAGCCGTAGATGCCGCCGCCGCTGTCGGAGATCATCTCGATGAACTCGGGGATTGGCGGGATGTCGAGCCTGGCCATCTTGTGTTCCAGGTAGCTGGTCATCAGGCCGGGCATGCCGGGCAGGGCGCCGACCAGGGTGGCCACGTGCAGGCCGGGGTTGCCGACCGTGGCGACCTTGATGTGGTCGTGGCGCCGCCTGGTGACGGCGTCCAGGCCGAAGAACGTGAAGAACAGGTTGGCCTCGATGCCTTCGGCGCGCGCCCCGTTGGCCATGATGAGGGCCGGGTAGATCCCCTCCAGGGAGCCCTTCGACACGATGATCGAGACCTTCTCGATGGTGGCGTTCATGAGCGATCGCCCTCTCCTGTCAGATGCAGCCGCGCGGCTTGGGAATGCCCGCGATCTTCGCGGCGGTCTTGGCCGGGCCCTTGGGGAACAGCTGGTAGAGCTCCTTGATGGTCACGCCGGAGGTCTTGCCGAGGACGCGGACGGTGGGGCCGGTGCCCTTGGCCTGGTACTGGGCTCGCATGAAGTTGATGACCTGCCAGTGCCGCGGCGTCAGCTCGCCGATGCCCTCGGCCTTGGCGATCTGCGCGGCCATCTCCTCGGTCCACTGGCCCGGGTCGGTGAGGAATCCTTCGTCGTCGACGGACACGGCCTGTCCGGCGTACGTGGCGGTGGGCACGGTCGGTACCTCCTGATCTGGATCATCTGCGGGCAGGCGCCGCCGCCGGGTCGGGCAGGCGCTTTCCCCGGGCGGGCATGGCCGAACTGATCCCCGGGATGTCCCGGCCGGGGAGCAAGCCGTGCCAGTAGAAATGCTGGAAGGCCAGCTTGCCGAGGTGGTTCAGGCGGGACGGCCGGAGCAGCGGCAGCCCCATCCAGCTGGGATAATGACCGGTCAGCGGTTCGGTGTCGTAGTTGAAGTCGATCAGCAGGGCCTTGCCCCGGCCGGTCTCGATGAAGCAGTTGGTGTGCCCGTCGAAGCAGGCAGCCAGCGGCTCCCCGGCCAGGAACCGGCGCACGTTGCCGGCCAGCACGTCGCCTTCGAAATGCGCGACCGATCCCGCCTTGGAGGCGGGCGCGTCGGTAGCGTCGCCGAGGGCGAACACGTTCGGCTTGCATTTCGCCTGGAGGGTCCGCGGGTCGACCGTGACGAAGCCGAGCTCGTCGCCGAGACCGGGGGAGCGGCTCACGTAGTCGGCGCCGCCGTGCAGCGGGACGATCACGGCCAGGTCGAAAGGCACCACGCGGTCGTCATAGGAGACCAGGTAGCCTTCCGCGCCAGGCTCATCCGGCGCCTCAACGGTTCCGGTGCTGAACTCGGTCACCAGCTTGATGCCCTTGCCGGCCAGCAGGCCGCCGAGCTGGCGGCTGGCCACCGGTTTGGTGAACGCGCCGTCCAGCGGCGTGACGTAGGTGAGGTCCACCCGCCCCCGGATTCCGCGGCGGCGGAAGTACTGATCGGCCAGGAAGCAGAACTCCAGCGGCGCCACCGGGCACTTGATCGGCATGTCTATGACGCCGACGACCAGCCGGCCTCCGGCGAACCGCTCCAGCGCCGCACCAAGAGCAGCGGCGCCCTCGGGCGTGTAGAAGGTGAAGACGTCCTTCTGCCACCCGGGGCCGGTCAGCCCGTCGGTTTCCTCCGGCAGGAGCTGCGCGCCGGTCGCCACGATCAGGACGTCGTATCCCAGCGCGGTCCCGTTGCTGAGGTGAACCTCGTCGTTCTCGGTATCGACACGGTCGATCCCGGCCTGGCAGAAGGTGATACCGGACCGGAGCTGCCGCCAGCGCGGCCGGGTCAGCCGCGTCACGTCGGCCAGCCCGAACGGGACGAACAGCAGCCCGGGCTGATACACGTGCCGGTCGTCGCGGTCCACCACGACGATCTCGGCGGCTCCGGGGCCGTATGCCCGGCGCAGCCTGTTCGCGGCCAGCGTCCCGCCGGTGCCGCCGCCCAGGATGACGATCCGTTTCACGCCCTCAATCTCGGGCGCGGACGCCGGGAGAATCAGAGGCGTTGGTCATGGCCCCCGGTGACGATCATCCTTATCCCATGGCGTCGAGCAGCCGCCGGCAGGCCTGCTCGCAGCGCCGGCAGGCCTCGGCGCAGATACGGCAGTGCGCGTGCATGACATGCCGCTCGCACTCGTCGCCGCACTTGGCGCAATGACCACGCAGGACTCGAGCAGCGGCCTGGCCACGTCGGCATCGAATCCCGCCTGGCGGCTCATGACCCCGGCGGCGGCGGTGCAGATGTCGGCGCAATCCAGGCACAGCCGGATGCACGTGACCATCTCCGCCACGTTCGGCTCGCTCAGGTCGGCGTCGGTGTCGGCCACGCAGGCCTGGATGCAGTCGCTGAGCGCGTCGATGGCGGCGGCGAGCACGTCTGCGTCGACATTGAAGGTCCGTGACTGAGTGTCCAGCAACTGCCGCGTGTAGCTCATGCCTGCTCCTGTCGCTGATGTCGTCGCGAGGCTGGCGGGACGCCAGATAGCGGCACCCGGTTGAGTGACATCATCCCGCCGGGGCGGCCCGGACCGAAGCCCGGATCGCGTCCTCGAGCCCCTCAAGCGGGAACTTGCCGTCGATGCGCTCCCCGTCGACGTAGAACTTCGGGGTGGCGTTGACGCCGTCGCTGACGCCTTCCCGCACGTCGCCCTCGATCTTCGCGGCGTGCGCGCGGCCGGTGACGTCCTTGCGGAACCGGTCGATGTCCAGGCCCAGGTCCCGGGCGTAACCCAGGAGGGAATCCAGATCGAGGCGGGACGAGGGCCGCAGCAAGAGCTCGTACATCTCCCAGAACTTGCCCTGCGCCGCGGCCGCCTCGGCCGCCTCGGCGGCCTGCTCCGCGTGCGGGTGCAGCTGCGGGATGGGGAAGTTCCGGAACACGAACCGGATCGAGCCCGGGTACAGGTCGAGCATCCGGTGGACGTCCCGTGCCGCGCCCCGGCAGAACGGGCACTCGTAGTCGCCGTACTCGAGGACCGTGACGGGCGCGTCGGCCGGCCCGAGCACATGGTCACCGCCGGTGATCTCCGGCACCGCGAAATTCTCCACCTGGGCTCCTTCATCGATGACGCTCAGCCGGGCGTGGCGCAAGAATATGCCGTCCGAGAAGTAGAGCATCACCGGGCCCCGGGCGGCGCGCATCGCCAGATCGGCTAGGGACGCAGCCGCGCTCGCCACCGGAGCCGCGGCGGGCACCGGGTCCGTTCGGGAGAAATCTTGGTCAGGTCTTCTTCCTGCAACTGGTCCGGGCGATCGCCCCGGCGGCCGGCGCGAGCGCCAGCCACAGCCCGATCGTCACGACCATGGAGGTGACATAGCCGAACGGCCGGATGCCCACCTCCGATGCGACGATCCCCGCGAAGAGCATCAGCAGCCAGGAGCTGACGAAGAACGCCGGCCCCGCGGCGACGATCCCGAAGAAGTCGTTCACTGCCCTCACCTTCTCATCGGGCGCTAACCAGGCTGGCAGTTCCCGGGACGGCCAGGTAGGGCAGATGGTCCCGGTCACCGCGTCCGATGGGCCCAGCCGATGGCCTTGCCGGCACGCTGACCTGTGACGTTCGGCTCTGGCTGGCCCTCCGGGGGCCGCCTAGCGTGACAGCTAGGAGGTGACTGACATGGCCACCCAAGAAAGCACCGCGTCAGCCAGGCACTCACGCCAGGCACCTGGCGTGGTGGTCCCGACGACCAGGGTCAACCTGGCTCTCCCGTTCTCCAAGATCACAGTCGAGGAGCCGGGCAGGGAACTCGCCGAGCTGGCCGCCATCGTGGCCGGCCTGGCCGCCGCCATGGAGCAGGCGGTGCCGGAACCGGACGGTTCCGGGCTGCCCGAACTGCGCGAGCGCGCCAATGCCCTGACGGCGCGGCTGCGCCGGTTATCGCGGGGATGAGCGATGGCTGGAAACCTGCTCATGGAGCCCGCGCCCGGCCCGCCGGCTCCGCCGGGAAGCGGCTGGACCACAGGCCGCATCGTCGCGCTGGTGGCGGGCTCGGTCCTGCTGCTGGTCTCCCTGGCCCTCATCGGCGGCGGCGGCATCCTGACCTGGGCGGACCAGGAACAGCTCCACTCCGGCTACCTGACCACGAGCACCGCCACGTACTCCACCAGCGGGTACGCCCTGGCCAGCGACCCGGTCGACCTGCGGGGCGCGTGGGGCTGGCTGGACAGGCTCGTCGGCCGGGTCCGGATCCGGGCTACCTCGGCCGAACCGTCCCGGCCGCTGTTCATCGGCATCGCCGCCGCCGGTGACGCCGGGCGATACCTCGCCGGCGTCAGTCACACGACGGTGGCGGCCTTCGGCGACCGGGCCACTACCGACCACCGGGGAACGGCCATTCCCGCGGCGCCGGCCTCCGCGGTCCACTGGGTGGCGCACGCGCAGGGCACCGGGAGCCTGACGCTCACCTGGACGGTGACCGACGGCGACTGGATGGTGGTGGTGATGAACTCCGACGCCGCCCGGGGCGTCACCGTCCGCGCCGATGCCGGGGTGTCGTCCCCGGCGCTGCCGTGGCTCGCCGGCGAGCTGCTGGCGGCCGGCGTCCTGCTCGGCGTGGCGGCGGCCGCTCTCATCATCGTGCCGGTCCGGCGCGCTGGCCAAGCCGGGCCTGCGCCTGACGGAGACCAAAGGTAGTCAGCGGCCGGCCGGGCGTGCTCATCGCTGAGGTCACGGGCGCGCTGGCCGCCATCTGCGCGCTCACCCTGTGGCGTCGCTTCGGCCCAGGTCACCGGGACTAACGGCGCGCAAATTAGGGGCTTACGGCGTTAACCGCAGGCGGTCTGCCGGCGTCTAAGAGACGAAGTTAATGGAAAGTTGCTTTAAATGAGGTGAGATCGATGTCTATGTTCATGCGGTGCACCGGATTGGCCGTCACGGCGGGACTTGTAGTCTTGACCGGATGTGCCGCCACCCAGTCTTCACCGGGCGCGGCGACATCGCCTGCGCCGGCGAGCAGCAGCACGGCACCGCAGGCCACGGCACCGGGGACCGCGGCGCCGTCATCGTCCTCCGACGGCCAGGCGGACGGCACGGCCCGTGCGTGCGCGCAGGCCGGCAGTTACCTGACCTCGGTCAGGACGGGGCAGCAAAACGGCTATGACCGGGTGGTGTTCCAGTTCTCCGGCGGGCGCCCGGCCGTGACCACCCAGCGCGTGGCGACGGTGTACGCCGACCCGAAGGGAACTCCGGTCCCGCTGGCCGGCCAGTCCTACCTGCACGTGGTCTTCCGCGGGGCCAGCGGGGTCTGCCCGTCGTCGGCGCAGCGGACCTGGACCGGTCCTTCGGTGCTCGCCCCGTACTACCCGCAGTTGCTGACGGTCAGCGCGGCGGGCGACTTCGAGGGCTACCTGAGCTTCGGCATCGGCCTGGCCGCCAAGGGGAGCTACCACGTCTTCACCCTCACCGGCCCGGACCGGGTGGTGATCGACTTCAGCCACGTCGCGCTCGGCAAGTTCCCCGGCATCTGGGACATCACCAGCTGGTCACAGTACTGGGCCATGCAGTACTCATGGCTCAACGGCCACCAGCCGTGGCGCTCCAGCCCGCCGATGGTCGTCCAGGCCTGGGCGACCAGCCACGGGTTCACTCACGCGGCCGTTCACCAGGTGACCGCCAGCACTTTCACGGTGACCCAGCCCGGCCGGAAGACGGCCACGGTCACGGGGACCCGGCCGGTCAGCGTCCCCGGCCCCTGGGTCATCACCAGGGTCGGCTACGGGACCGCCGCCTGAGTCGCATCACCTACGCGGCCTCCTGACCTGCGGCCTGCTCGCGAGCCAGGTCCTCGGCGCGCTGCTTGAGGCCGAGCAGCATCTTGCGCTCCATGACCAGGCTGCCGGGTTCCATGACGAGCGTGTAGAACAGGCGAGCCGGCAGCTTCTCCAGCCTCGCGATCCGGTTCCGGCTGATCAGCCTGGTCTGCCCGTCCTCGGCGAACAGCGCGAAGATCCACACCCAGTTCCCGTCGGCGACCCGGACCGTGAACGTCCGCTCCGGGTCGCAGACCACCACCCGCATGGCGGGCCGGCCGGGGCCCAGCGGGAACTCGTCGCCCACCTTGACGTCCTGGAACTGCGGCAGGATCTGCCGCGTGCTGTGCATGTCCAGGCCGAACAGGTTCTCGATCCAGTCGTAGGTGTACACGCCGCCGCGCCCGCTACCCATCTGCACCAGCCACGGCCAGATGGCGGCGGGCGGCGCGCCGATCGTGACCGCCCGGGTGGACACGATGCCGGCGTCGGCGAGCAGCTCGTCGCCGGGCAGCTTCCTGACCACCTCGTCAGGCCGCGCGCCCCAGGTGAGGCACCAGCGGCGGAAGAACAGGGGATAGGCCAGTGACCCCAGGCCGGCGGCCAGGGTAGCGCCAGCCGCGGCTTTCGTGAGCTTGTTCATGGTTTACCTCCTTGTGCAGTGCCGGCTACTGCGGGGCCAGCTATCACGGGCCGGCTTATCACGGGGCCGGCTCATGCGGGGCCGGGCAGTGCCGGCTCCGCGTCCTCGCCGAGCGACAGGTACGCCTCGTCCTCCTGCGCCGTGTGCAGCCGCAGGATCGCGTGCAGGCCGTACAGCGCGCCGCGGAGATCGGCGATGTCGGCCTCGTCGGGCGCCCGGTCGCCGATATCGGCGATGAGCCGGCCGAGCCGGGCGATCTGGTAGGCGATCTCGGCGTGCGCCCTGCTCATGGTGGCGGTCGGGTCAGCGCCGCCGAGCAGCCGGTTCAGGGCCGGGTACAGGTCCGCCTCCTCGGCGTTCTCGTGCGGCCAGATCTCGCCGGTGAGCAGGGCGTGCGCCCGGCGGGCGCGGGCCATCGCGGCGGGCGCGGCGGCCGGGTCGGTGGTGAGCCCGTCGGCGGCGACCCGGAGCTGCTCGATGTCCGCGCGGATGAGCCGGTGCTCGGCGCGGAACCGCCGGGTGAGCGCGGCGTCGGCGCCGGTCAGCCGCTCGGCGGAGGCGGCCGGCCGCAGCGCGCGCAGCGCGTTGAGGATGACGGCCACGTCGATGGCCTCCTGCAGCAGCGCGCCCCACACCGCGGGCAGCAGCCCGGCCGCCGCCACGCCCATCGCGGCCAGGGACATGCCCATCCCGGCCAGCACGCTCTGCAGCGCGATCCGCCTGGTCCGGCGGGCCAGCGCCGCCGCCTCACCGAGTCGGCCGAGGTGATCGACGGTCAGCACCGCGTCGGCCGCCTCCGACGAGGCGGTCGATCCCCGCGCCCCCATGGCCACCCCGACGTCGGCCAGGGCCAGGGCGGGCGCGTCGTTGATCCCGTCACCGGTCATGATGACCGGGGCCCGCCGCTGTTCGCGGCGCACTGCGTCCAGCTTCCCGGCCGGCGTCAGCTCCGCGAGCACTTCGTCCACTCCGGTGAGCGCGCCGACGGCGCTGGCCGCCTCGGCCCGGTCGCCGGTCGCGAGCACGATCCGCGTGATGCCGCCGCGGCGCAGCGCCCTGATCGTCTGCCGGGCGTCCGGCCGGATCCGGTCCTCGAGCAGGAGCGCGCCGGCGGGCTTGCCGTCGACCGCGGCGAACACCGTGAGCGCGCCGTCCAGCCAGGCCCGCCGGCGGACGGCCCGGACCCACGGCGGAGTGCCGGTCACGCCTGCCCATCCGGCGCGCCCGAGCCTGACCCGGCGGCCCGCGACCGTTCCTTCGATGCCCTGGCCAGGCATCTCGGTCACGTCCGCGGGCTGGGCGAGCCGGCAGCCGCGCTCAGCCGCCGCGCGGACCACCGCGGTCGCCAGCACATGCCCGGAGGCCTGGTCCAGCGACGCCGAGAGGGCCAGGATCTCCTCGGCGGGCACATCACCCGCGGGCACGATGGCGGTCACCGCGGGCTGGCCGGCGGTGAGCGTCCCGGTCTTGTCGAGCAGCACGGTTGTGCACCGCGCGAGGCGCTCGAGCACCCCGCCGTTCTTCACCACGATCCCGCGGCGCGCCGCCGCCGACAGGCCGGAGACCAGGGCGACCGGCGCCGCGAGGATGAGCGGGCACGGTGTGGCGACGACCAGCACGGCCACCGCGCGCTCGGCGCCGCCCAGCGCCCACGCCACCCCGGCCACGGCCAGGCTCAGCGGCAGGAACCACATGGCGTACCTGTCGGCGAGGCGGACGAACGGCGCCTGCGCGCGTTCCGCCTCGCCGACCAGGCGGGCGATAGCCGCGTAGGTGCTGTCCGCCGCGGCGGCGCTGGCCCGCAGGTCGAACGGCCCGGCCGCGTTGACGGTGCCGCTGCGCAGCGCGTCGCCCTGGACGTGGTCGACCGGCCGGGCCTCCCCGGTGAGCGCGGACTCATCGAGCACGGCTGCGCCCGTGGCCAGCGTGCCGTCCACGGGGACGACGTCGCCCGCCGCGACGAGCAGCAGGTCACCGGCCGCGATCTGATCCAGCGGAACGGTCTCGAGGGTCTCCGGTTCCCCGCCGCGGTACCGCCGCCCGGTCCGCGGCGCCCGGGCCAGCAGGGCGCTCAGGTCGTGCCGGGCACGGTCGGCCGCCCAGGCCTCCAGGGCCCGCCCGCTGGTGAGCATGACGCTGATCACCGCCGCGGCCAGCAGCTCGCCCACCGCGATGGCGCCGGCCAGCGCCAGGAACGCGATCACGTCCACGCTCAGCCGGCCGTGGACGACGCTGGCGGCCGCGACCCACAAGGCGTAGGCCAGCCCGCACGCCGCCGTGGCGAGCCACGCCGCGGCGGCGGCCCCGCTCGCGCTCGCCAGCCAGGCCACGCCGCCCGCGGCCAGCCCCGCCGTCGTCACGACGAGCAGCAGCGGCGCCGACCTCCGGACCAGCCACGCGCGGACGCGGCGGGCAAACGTCACCTCCATGATGCCCACCTTCGCCCGCGGGTGCGGGGAAGCACCGGGCTGGAAGGCATCAGTTCCAGGGCCCTTCGGCCCGGCCGGCTTCACCCGGCGGGAGTGAAGACCCGCCGCCGAGCCCGTAGTGTGATGTGAGCAGAACGTGCCGGCTGGCTGCCTGAACGAGAGGAACCATGCTCCGGGTCATCTTGAACGTGATCTGGCTGGTGCTTGAGGGAATCTGGATGGCGATCGCCTATGCCCTGGCCGGGCTGGTGGCCTTCATCCTGATCATCACCATCCCGTTCGGCATCGCCGCCTTCAGGATCGCCGGCTACGTTCTGTGGCCCTTCGGCCGGACGATCGAGCGGCGCCCGGAGGCGGGCGTCGCCTCGCTGATCGGGAACATCATCTGGGTCATCCTGTTCGGCTGGTGGCTGGCGATCGGGCACCTGATCGGCGGCGTCGCGCTCTGCCTGACGATCATCGGCATCCCGCTCGGCCTCGCCAGCTTCAAGATCATCCCGATAACCCTGGCACCGCTGGGGGTCCGCATCGTGCCGGCCGACGGCTTATCGTCCCGGCCCGCCTATCCTGGATTCCGCGCTGATCAGCGTTTCCAGGGACTTTCGGCTCTAGCCGCGGGCCATGCCGTCACCGATCTTGATCCGGGGTCCGGGAGCGCACGGCAAGGAGGCAGAGATGACGACCATGGAGGAACTGCTGGGCGGCCACCCGTTCTTCGCCGGGCTCGGCGACAGTGCGGTGCAGCTCATCGCCGGGTGCGCGTCCAACGTGCATTTCGCCGCGGGCGACTACATCTTCGCTGCGGGGGAGGCGGCCAGCCGGTTCTACGTGATCCGCCACGGGCGGGTCGCGCTGGAGGTTCATTCGCCGACCCGGGGGCCGCTCGTCATCGACACCATGGACGAGGGAGAGGTGCTCGGGTGGTCCTGGCTCGTCCGGCCTTACCGTTATTTCGCGGACGCCAGGGCGGTGACCGCCGTCAGCGCGACCGCGCTGGATGGCACCTGCCTGCGGGGCAAGTGCGAAGCCGATCCCGAACTCGGGTATCAGCTGCTGAAGCGGGTCACCGACGTGATGTACCAGCGCTTGCAGTCCGCGCGGGTCAGGCTGCTCGACCTGTACGGCTCGGAGTCGGCCACGGCGTGACGGACTCCGTGCGGCCCGACGGCACGAGATCATTCACCGGCCGGGTGGAGTTCGGCGTGCAGCGATGACATCGCCCGGGCGGCGTGGCTCCGGACGGCGGCCGCGCTCATCCCGGTGACCGAGGCGATCTCGGCCTCGGGCAGGTCGGCGAAATACCGCAGGACCAGGACCTCGCGCTGGCGGACCGGAAGAGCCCGCAGCGCGGACACGACGGCAGAGCCCGGCAGGCCCGGTGCGTGCGTGCCCGCGGCCAGCTGGAGCCGCGGCGCCGACCGGGAACGGCGGACCACCGACCGGCGCAGGTAGCACAGCGCGGCGTTGGTGTCGGGCAGCGCGTGCCACGTGGCGTGCATGGCGGCAAAGGAGTCCTGGACGATGTCTTCCGCAGTGGCCAGGTCCGATACCAGCAGGGCGGCGAGCCGGACCAGTGACCGGTAGTGCATCTGGTACAGCGCGGTCACCGCGTCAGCGTCCCGCTCCATCCGGGCCGCCGGGATCCGGCCCCGGAGGCCGGCCGGCCGGCCGGTCGTCACGCCTGGCGGTACTTCCCGGCCCGACCTGGTCTTCAGGGTCCGCATGATCGTTCTCCTGGGTATCCGGCTGCCGCATCGGGCGCGCCGCTGGCCGCTCACCAGGTATGAGGGGCCAGTCCCCGAACCGCCAACAACTTCCCCGGCGCAATCACGGGGTTTCGTCCTTTCCGCGTCAGGCAGCAGGCCAGGCCGGCCACTGGCTATTCGCCGGCTGCCGGCTGCCCGCCGGGTGCGGGCCGTGGCCAGCGCCGGCCGGGAGGTCAACGCGGCGCCGTCGGGTACTTCCGGTCCAGGTAGCTGTTACCCGACAGCCGCGTCGATCCGCCCGGGGACCGGGACGACGCAGCTGGTGGCGTCGACGCTGCCATCGGCGACCGCCTCCAGGCAGCGGGCCTGCAAGGCGGACCCCAGGTCCATCGACGCGATGGAATTGCCGAGCGGCCGCGCGCCCGCCGGGTTGAACATGTGCCCGCGCGCGAGCAGGTGGACGCGTCGGCCGTCGGTGAGCTCCAGCGTGAGCAGGTCATCGGCGTACTCCCGGGTGCCGGCCACCCCGGGAGCGCCGACGTCGCACTACCGACCATAACGTGATGTCCTGCCGGGACCCCGCGCGGAAGGCGTCGGCGCAGATGACCATCGGCTGACTAGTTGGGACAACCTGCCCTATCCCCCCACCCGCACTACGGGTATGCAGATGGTAGTGGCGGAGGGTGATCGTCGTGTCATCAGTTCAGTCTTCTTCATTCCGTAAGCTGAGCATTTTCACGGCGTGCCTGGCCGCCGGGGCTTTCGGGGTCGGCGTCTTGCCGGCCGCCACCCAGACGGCACGTGCTGCGGTCGCGGCTGACCAGGCGGCACGATCGACGGTGGCGCTGGCCATCGATTCGGCGGGTACCGGTTACGCCTTCTACCGCGGCCAGGATGACGCGGTGTACCTGCGGACCGTGCGCAACGGCGCCTGGTCCGTGCAGGCCAGCCTCGGCGGCACCATCATCGGCGCCCCTGCCGTCGCCATCGCCGGCTCGACCGTGGTAGTCGGCGCCCGCGGCACCGACAGCGCCCTGTGGGTCCGGACGCTGAGCAACGGCACCTGGGGTGCGTGGCGAAGCTGGGGCGGCACCATGTCGGCATCGCCGGCGATGGCCGGTGCCAGCGACGGCCGCGTGTACGCGTTCAGCCGCGGGCCCGCCGGGTCGCTGTGGACCGCGGTCATGGCGCCGGGCGGCGCCATGACCGCGTGGGCCGGGCTGGGCGGCCAGTTCATCACCTCGCCCGCGGCGGTGAGCACGGCGCCCGGCAGCGTTGAGCTGTACGCCGTGGGCGCCGACCGCGCGGTGTGGCGCGACGCCCTGGCGGGCGGCGCGTGGTCGGGGTGGACGCCGGTCGGCGGGGCGACCTACAGCGCGCCCGCGGCGGCCCGGATCCCCGGCGGCAGCGGCGTGCAGGTGTTCGCCCGCGGTACCGACAATGCCCTGTGGGTGAACACGGGCAGCGCCGGCGCGTTCGGCGGCTGGCGCAAGGTGGGCGGCGTGCTGATCGACGGCCCGGCCGCCGCCGGATCTCCGGCGCCGGGCGTTGACGTCGCGGTCCGCGGCACCGACAACGCGGTCTGGGCCGCGTCCTGGCGGGTCGGTCGCTGGTCCGCCTTCACCCGGGCGTGGGCGCCAGCGGCACCTGCGGGCCCGGCCAGCAGGCTGCTCGGCACGGACTGGACCCGCATCCCTACCAGCTCCACAGTCGTGGCGCTCACCTTTGACGCGGGCGCCAATGCGGCGGGGCTGCCGTCCATCGAATCGACCCTGCGGGCCAAGGGCGTCCCGGCGACCTTCTTCCTCACCGGCAACTGGATCCGTGACTTCCCCGCCCAGGCCAACATGATCGTCCAGGACGGTTACCTGATCGGCAATCACTCGATGACCCACCCTGATCCCGGCTTCACCAAGCTCACCGACGCCCAGGTCACCGCCGAGGTGCAGGGCGCGCAGCAGGCCATCCTGCGCGCGAGCGGTGCCGATGCCCGGCCGCTGTTCCGCTTCCCCTTCGGCGACGTGAACAGCCGCGTGCTCGCTGACGTCAACGGCCTGGGGTACGTGGCGGTCCGGTGGACCGTGGACTCGCTCGGCTGGGAAGGCACTTCCGGCGGCCAGAGCGTCCAGTCGGTCATCAACCGGGTCCTGGCCGCGGCCCAGCCTGGCGAGATCGTGCTCATGCACCTGGGCTCCAACCCGGACGACGGCACCACCCTCGACGCCGCCGCGCTCCCGGCCATCATCGACGGGCTCCATGCTCGCGGCTACAGCTTCGTCACCCTGCGGGCTCTGACGGGCTAGGCCACCACGGCGGCCGCGTGGCTCCGGAACTCAAGGCCGCGCGATCAAGGATCCTGGTGTCTTTTCTGCAGCCAGGTGACATGGGTGCAGTACAGGCTCAGGCGAGTTTCGTCAGTCCGGGTAGATGGCGCAGGCGCGCCAGGGCTCGTGCTTCCAGCTGCCGGGCTCGTTCCCGGGAGATGCCGAGCGCTGCGGCCGTGTCGGCGAGCGTGGCGGGCTCGGTTCCGTCCAGCCCGTAACGGAGGCTGACGACCTTCGCCTGCGACGGGGTCAGGTGGTTGAGCATCTGGCCGAGCTCCCGGCTCCGCGCCGCGTCGGTCACGAGCCGCTCTGGGCCTGGACCGGTGTCCGCCAGCAGGTCTTCAAGCTCGGTGTCATCCTCGCCGACCGGCGCGGACAGTGAGACCGTCGGCCGGATTGCCCGCTGCAGCAGCTGTGCCTCGCCGAGGGTTATCCGGGATTCCGCGGCTATCTCCTCGATGCCGGGCGACCGGCCGAGCGTCTGCCGCAGCCTGTCCTCGGCCGCGCGGAGCGCGGCGGCCTTGTCCCGGGCGTGCACGGGCAGCCGGATGGCGGAGGCTGAGCCGGCGATGGCCTTGACGATGGCCTGGCGGATCCACCAGGTGGCGTAGGTGGAGAACTTGAAGCCCAGGCCGGGATCGAATCGCTCCACGGCCCGCATCAGGCCCACGTTCCCCTCCTGGATGAGGTCGGCCAGCTCGAGCCCCCGGTGCTGGTAGCGCCGGGCGACTGACACCACGAGCCGCAGGTTCGCTGCTGCGAATTCCGCCGCCGCTCGCTGTCCAGCCTGGACTGTCCGCTCAAGCTGCCGCCGGCACTCCGCGGCGGGCTCGCCAGGCTGCGACAGCTGCTCCCTGGCCAGGATCCCGGCCTGCACAGCCGTGGCCAGGCGTGCCTCGCCGTCGCGGTCCAGCAGCGGGTAGCGGCCGACCTCACTGAGGTACAGCCCCACGGTGTCGGGCTCGCCTGGGACCGTCTCCTGCGCGCTGGCCTCTCGCTCCAGTACTGCGCTGCCGGCCACAGCCCACTTCCCTTGTCCTCGGGACGATCGGTTCTATTAGGTCAACAGCGCCATGGTCCCGGTCATGCCGTGCCGCGCAAAGATGTGACTTTCGGCCCTGCCAAAGGGCCCGGCGGCTGAAGTTCGCATGGCAGCCTTCAGTGCCGCGTAATCACGCGGATAGCTGCGGGCCGGGAAGGCGCTGGCCTTCCCGGCCCCGTTGCCGCAATTGCCCTTACGCGCCAGTCCAGACGCCGGTGGACGGCGAGGTGCCGCTCCACATGTAGGGCAGGTTGTCAGTGCCGAGCACGAAGACGTACATCTTGCCGCCCGGCACGGCGGCCGCCGCCGGTCCCGTGGTCAGCCTGCCGCCCAGTGACGCCCAGCCGCCCGGGTTGCCGATCGGCAGGATGGACTGCTTGTACCACAGCGCGTTGTCCGTCCCGCGCGCGAACACGATGAGCTGGACAGCCGTGCCCGGGAGGTTGGTGATGCCCGGGGTGCTGCTGGTCCGGCCGCCGAAGTCGAGGAAGCCGTAGGTCTGCATCCCCATCGGGCCGAACAGCCAGACGTGATGGTCAGTGCCGGTGACCGCGACGGCGAAGTTGCCATCCCGCGTGTCCACCGCCGCCGGGCCGGTGCCGGGCAGCAGCCTGCCGCCGAAGGACTTCCACGCGGACCAGCCGCCGCTTCCCTGAACCCGGAACCACAGCGCGCCGTCAGTGCCGCGGGCCAGCGCGATAACCGGGCCGGACCCGGCCGTCAGGCCCGTCACGCCCGGCTGGGAGGTGATGACGCCGCCGAGGGACTGCCAGCTCGACCACGTACCGCCGGTCATCTGGTGAGCCCACCACAGCGCGTTGTCGGTGCCGCGGCCGAACACCGCCAGCCCTGCTGCGGTCTGGGACACCGCCGGGCCGCCGATCAGCCGGCCGCCGAGCCCGGTCACCCCGCCCGTGATCTCGTTGCGCAGGTACGCCGCGCCATCGGTCCCGGCGTAGGCGAGGTAGACCGACGATGCCTGGGCGGCCGCGCCCATCGTGACTCCGGGAGCCGGACCCGGCGCCTGCGCGAGCGCCGGGCTGGCGGCCAGGGCCGCGGCCAGGCTCCCGCCCGTCAGCACCGCCATCACCAGTCCCGCTGTGCGATAGCTCCACCTCCTCGCGCCAGCAAGGCCGGATATTCGTAGCGGCTTCGTTGTGAGCAGTCGCATTCCCCATCTCCTTCTTCCTGTCTCTTGATGGGTCCATGCGCTCGGACAGTTCCGGCATGTCCGCCAGGAACCTTTGCGAGCCAATGTCCTGCCATGCCCCGCCGGAATGGCTGGCCCTGAAGTAATCCATTCCGCTGTAATGAACATGGCCGTCTGTACTTTTCGCCTGCGGGAAGCGCTGTTCACCTCCTGACCCGCTGTCTGTTCTCTCACCTAAGAAGTTACCCACCAGTAACCAGCGATGACCGGATGGACGGCCTGATCCAGTAGGGCCGAAGGTCACATGTCGGGGCGGATGCCCGCCGGCCATCCCGGCATGCGGTATCCCCGAGATGGATAGCCCTGGATGCTCCCCAAGACGGATGGTCCCGGAGGCTTGACTGAGATGCCGCCGGCCTGGGCATGATCGTTTCCGTGCCGGTATCGATTTTCGAACACAAGCCCGAGTTCTGCCCGTTCGGTCATGAGCTCTGGCCCGGTCACGCCCAGGTCAGCTGGAAGCCCTGCATCTGCGCGGCGGCCCGGGAGGGAGCCGAACGCGGCCGCGGCATGGGCCACGTCCGGGTGTCCTGCCGGACCTGCCACGACCAGCTCAGGCAGACCACGTTCTACGAGCCGCCGCACGACATCAGGCACCGCCCGGCGGGTCCCGGAGACCCTGGTCATGCCAAGATTTAACACACTTAACGTCCCTGAGCCCGGGGAAGAGTTAGGACCGTCACCCAACCGAAGGAGCGTCGATGAAGACCAAGGCCGCTGTCGTCTACGAGCCCGGTAAGCGCATCGAGATCGAGGAGCTGGACCTGGACGGCCCGAAGGACGGTGAGGTCCTGATCCGCTACACCCACGCGGGCCTGTGCCACTCCGACGTCCACGTCGCACACGGCGATCTCCCGGCACGGCTGCCCATGGTGCTCGGCCACGAAGGCGCGGGGATCATCGAGGAGGTCGGGCGGGGCGTGACCCGGGTGAAGCCCGGCGACCACGTGGTCCTCTCGTTCATCCCGAACTGCGGCATCTGCCGCTACTGCGCTACCGGCCGCCAGTCGATCTGCGACATGGGCGCGACGATCCTCGAGGGTTACCTGCCCGGCGAGCGGTTCCCGCTGACCGGGCCCCGCGGCCAGTACGGCGCCATGTGCATGATCGGGACCTTCAGCCAGTACGGCGTGATCAGCCAGACCTCCGCGGTCAAGGTCGACGACGACCTGCCGCTGGACAAGGCGGTGCTGGTCGGCTGCGGCGTGCCGACCGGGTGGGGCTCAGCGGTCAACGCCGCGAACGTCGCTCCCGGCGACACGGTGGCGATCTACGGCATCGGCGGCATCGGCATCAACGCGGTGCAGGGCGCCCGCTACGCCGGCGCCAAGAACGTCGTCGCCATCGACCCGCTGGAGAACAAGCGCGAGAAGGCGATGGAGCTCGGCGCGACCCACGCGTTCGCCACGGCCGAAGAGGCGCAGGCGGCCATCGCCGAGATGACCAGGGGGCAGATGGCTGACTCGGCCATCCTCACCGTCGGCCTCATGACGGCCGAGGTCGTGTCCGCCGGGTTCGACGCCATCGGCAAGGGCGGCGTCGTCGTGGTCACCGGGCTGAACAAGCTGGAGATACCGACCGTCACGCTGTCGGGGTCCGTCCTGACCCTGTTCCGCAAGACGGTGAAGGGCAGCCTGTTCGGCGACTGCAACCCGACCACCGACATCCCCAAGATCCTCGGCCTGTACCAGGCCGGCGACCTCAAGCTCGACGAGATCATCACCCAGACCTACACCCTGGACCAGGTCAACGAGGGCTACGACGACCTGCTGGCCGGCAAGAACGTGCGCGGCATCATCATCCACGAGCACTGACTTGCCGATACCCGTCGTTGGGCGCCAGCGCGAGCTGGAACTGGTGCGGGCAGCGCTCGCGTCTGGCGCCCACATCCTGCTCGAAGGCCCGCCAGGCACCGGCAAGTCCACCCTGCTGCGGCAGGTCGCGGCGTCCCGCCACGCCGAATTCGTCCTCGTCGAGGGCAGCGCCGAACTGACCCCGGCCCGCCTCATCGGCTCCTTCGACCCGGCGCTGGTGCTCGAGCAGGGCTACCGCCCGGAGAACTTCTCCGACGGGCCGCTGGTCCGGGCCATGCGCGACGGCGGCCTGCTGTACGTCGAGGAGCTCAACCGGGTCCCCGAGGAGACGATCAACGTCCTGCTGACCGTCATGTCCGAGGGCGAGATCAACGTGCCGCGGCTCGGCCGCGTCGCCGCCGACGAGAGCTTCCGGCTGGTCGCGGCCATGAACCCGTACGACTCGGTGGGCACGTCCCGGCTGTCGATGGCGCTGTACGACCGGACCTGCCGGATCGCCG
>Ga0335069_10001440_pt1 | contig 38512 bp, 36 predicted proteins | sample Lox_Sample_11_FD_206714 | JGI IMG/M metagenome (GOLD analysis project Ga0335069, IMG submission 206714) | Soil microbial communities from Loxahatchee National Wildlife Refuge, Florida, United States - Lox_Sample_1.1 | ecosystem: Environmental > Terrestrial > Soil > Wetlands | place: USA...
GGAAAACTCCTGTTCGTTGTTATTCACCAGCCATCGTCCGACATTTTCAAAATGTTCGACAGGCTGATCATACTCGATACCGGAGGTCACCTTATATATAACGGGAACCCTATTGAATCCATAGTATATTTCAAGACAAGGATTCATCACGCCAACTACAACGAGAGTGAGTGCCATGTCTGCGGGAATGTCAACCCCGAGCAGATTTTCAATATCGTAGAGGCCAGGGTGCTCGATGAATATGGCCAGCCGACAAGCACCAGGAAAATTTCGCCTCCCGAGTGGAGCGAGCACTATAAAAAATTCCTGCTCGGCAAGGAAGAACCACTCGATGAAGGTAAAGGTATCCCGGAGATTAATTTCAAGACTCCGGGTAAGCTTAAACAGTTCGTTGTCTTTGTCAAGAGGGACGTCTTATCAAAGCTATCCGACACGCAGTACCTTATTATCACCCTTCTGGAATCGCCAGTTCTTGCTCTGTTCCTCGCATTCCTGATAAAGTACTTCAACAAGGGAACAACGAACGCACCATATACCCTGAGAGGGAACGAGAACCTGCCTGTTTACATTTTCATGTCGGTTATAGTTTCAATCTTCATGGGGCTGACGGTAAGTGCGGAGGAGATTATAAAGGACAGAAAGATTCTCAAGCGCGAAGCATTCCTGAACCTGAGCTGGAACAGCTACCTCATGTCCAAGGTCTCGGTGCAGTTCGTCATTTCAGCAATCCAGGCTTTCACATTCGTGCTTGTAGGCAATCTCATCACCCAGATACACGGGATGTGGTTCCAGTACTGGCTGGTACTCTTCTCCTGCTGGGCATCGGCGAACATGCTGGGCCTGGTGATCTCCGACAGCTTCAAGGCAGTTGTTACAATATATATACTGATACCCTTCCTCGTGATACCTCAGATCATCCTTAGCGGGGTGATGGTAAAGTACGAGAAGCTGAATCCGAACCTCACCTCCCCGGTGGCTATCCCGTTTTATGGTGAGTTCATTACTGCAAGATGGGGCTATGAGGCCCTTGCTGTGGAGCAGTACGTGAATAACAAGTATGAGAAGAAGTTTTACCAGTACGATCAGATGGTAAGCCAGGCTGACTATTATAAGCTCTACTGGTGTACCGAACTTACCGGCAGGCTTGAGAACCTGAACAGCAATTTCGATAAACTGGCAAATGACCCGCAACTGCAAAAGGACCTGAGCCTTGTCAGCTACGAGGTAAACAAATATCTGGCATCCAAACCCGACAGCAGCTACAGCTACGGGGCATACCTCGTTCCCGGCAGGATAAATCCTGAAATCATAGCCCGGACAAGGGAGCTTTTAGATAAGGTCAAGAAGTACAATATCAGGCTGAGCAACTGGGCATCTACTACCAGGGATAACCTTAAGGAGAAGATGAAGGCGGTTGACAATGAGGGCTTCAACAAGCTAATCAACCAGAATACCAACGACAAGCTCGAGGAATTCGTGAAGAACAGGAACGAAATGGAGAAGATACTTTCCTATATGGGAAGACTGTACCAGAAAGGTGACCCGATATTCAGGTATCCCGAACATCCCTTCATCAGGGCGCATTTCTATGCTCCCAGGAAGAATATCTTCGGAATCCCGGTCGACACCTATGTAGTCAATGTTATTGTTTTGTGGTTAATGACGATCCTCCTCTACCTTGCACTCTATTTCAGGGCTCTAAAGAAACTACTCGATTCTGGTGAAATTCTGATGGGCAATTCAAAGGGATCTGATTAGGGAAATCGGGTTGAGATTCGGACAAAAAATAAGAGGCTGCCCCGATGAGCAGCCTCTCTTATATTGAATTAACCGATCTTTACCTATAACCTCCTGCCGGTTACTCTACGATCTCGATCATCTTGAATGGTACCCTGATGATAGATTCATAGTCCTCCCCGGCTTCGAGCATATCCTCATCATCCTCCTCGTAGTACCAGTTTACTTCAACCTCGTTCTTGGCCTTGTGGATAGCCTCAAGCTTTTTGAACACATCAAGTATACACTTTGATGAGCTTGTATTGAAGTATTCAAGCCTGATGTTAACCACAGTTTTGGCCAGCGGACTCTCCTTATAGCTGTCGAGCCAGTCAACCAGTGGTTTATAAAACTCTACCGAGTTTTCTGGTATCGAGCGTCCTTTAATCTCGAAAATACCTTCATTAGAGTCAAATTTAACTGTGGGTGTCTTTGATGTTCCTTCAATAACGATCGGTTCCATATTGATTACATTTTATAGTTATTTCACTTCGTCTTCGTTCACAAGAATATTCATGTAAAAAAATGAATGCTTACTGTTGTATTCCTTGAATGCATAATCGATCTTGTTTCCCGTCTTTCTTGCAATATCGACAAGTCCAAGTCCTCCCCCGCCTTTCTGGGATATCTTCTGGTGATTCAGGATAAACTTGTATAGCTCCTTGATCTCTTCATGACTGGAGCGGTTTATCCTTTTTATCCTCTCCTCAAGCTTTTCAATATTCTCAGCCTTTACGAAATTGCCGGTAATGATTTTATATGCACTACCTACTTTTTTTATCAGGAGAACGCCGTATCTTTCTGATGACTGATCCTCAAAATCTTCAGGTACTTTGTCGACGTGATGGTATAAATTCTGGAGACTTTCAACGAGGACATTGTAAACCTTTTTCCTGAGCTTGGATTGTTCGTTTACCTTGACCATTTTATCCTCAACGGTATCAAGCACATGATTGATAACATCCGAATCAATGTTCCCCTTATAGTAAAGGATAACATCTCCGTCAATCTGGTCCTGAAGGTAATTCTCTACATTAAAGCTCATTTAAGCTTTTATTAGAAAGAGGTGACAAATTATTCTGATAACAAATATAATAAAAATCTAAAGTAACCAAAATTAACAAATACTCTGAAACAATTTTTAAACAAATCGGGCTTTTTTTGACAAAAACCGGCTTTTAACCGGATGAAAGTACTGATAATTTTGACGTCATTAAGTGGTGCGCTTCCTGCTTCCCTGGTACATATCGAATCTTTCATAAAAGCATTCGAGCGATCCATTAAACACAACATGTTTTTCAGAAGGCTTGAGCCCGATATGCTTTAGAGATTCACGGTTTGACGAGATTATCCAGGCAGTATAACCTTCAAAGTTATGTTTAAGAGCGGTACCAATAGCCTCGTAAAGTTCGTTAGTTTCTCCCTGCGACATTCTTTCCCCGTATGGCGGGTTCATAATCATGAAACCTCGTCCCGGGGCCTGGGGCTTCATCTCCCTGAAATCGACGCATGAAAGCTGAACAATATCCTGCAAGCCTGCAGCTTTAAGGTTGGATGCCGCTTTCCTGACCGCCAGTGCGGAATTATCCGAACAACAGATATTGACAGGTGCAGTACTGTCAACCGCCTTGTCGTATTTCTCCCTGACAAGTTCAAAAAGCTGGTCATCGTAACCCGGCCATCTCTGGAACCCGAACGATTTTCTGAATCTTCCGGGAGGAACCCCTGTTGCTATCAGTCCTGCCTCTATTCCAATTGTTCCCGAACCGCACATGGGATCAGTAAGACCGTATTCAGGCTTCCACTTTGCCAGGGACAGCAATCCTGCGGCCAACACTTCATTCAGGGGGGCTGAAACAGACTCTGTCCTGTACCCTCTCTTGTAAAGCGGAATTACGGTTGAGTCAAGCGAAACCGTCACTGTTTCGTGACTAATATGCAGGTTGATTACAACATCCGGGTCTGAGGCGCTGACCGAGGGCCTTTTCCCTGTCCTGTTCCTGAAGAAATCCGCGATTGCATCCTTGGCTTTCAAAGCTGCAAACCCGGTATGATTGAATATTTTTGATTTCACCACCGGGACAACTGAGAACGTGTTATGTGTATCCAGGTATGCGTCCCAGCTGATCTTCAATATTTTACGATACAGGTCATCGGCTGAGTTTATCCTGAACCCGGCAATCTCCGCCAGGAAAGAGAGAGCAGTTCTCGACATGTAGTTGACAGCATACAGGAAAGGGAGCTCACCTTCGAAGATTACGGCCCTGTTGGCTATTGCAACATGCTGGGCACCGAGGGATCTCATCTCCTCTGCAACGACCTCTTCAAGCCCGTAAAGCGTTTTGGCAATGATTTTCATTGTCGTTTATTCATGTGTTCCCCCGGTATCCCGGTCCCCGGCCCCTATCTCACCCGTTCCCTCCTGCTACTACTGCTTTTGCCTGTTCCCCAGCAGCCTCTCGTACTCATTCTTATCAGCAAGCACACTGATGGCTTTTTCTATGAAAGGATCACCTTCATTCACAATGCGGAAATATTCATTTGTCTGCCATAGGTTATTGGCAACAAGGGCCTTAAGAATCTTAAGTATCTCCGCTCTCGAAGTATTGAACTGCTTGTCATCATATTTTATTCCGGCAGCTTCCGCAGTTTTGATAAACTTGTCGAGGTCCTCCTTTGTGAAGGCAAATTTGTTTTTGAAGTCATCAAAAACAGGATATTCTGCCTGAAGCTTTTTCCTGTTCCTGTCGGCGTACTCGAGGGTGAAAGAGGTCAGTATCCCTTTCCTTATTATATTCCTGTAGAAATCTGTCACGAATGAAGTATCGGCAGCCACGAAAACATCGGGCATTAGTCCGCCTCCGCCGTAGACTTTTCTTTTATTAACAAGGGTACTGAACTTCAGGGAATCCGGAAAGTGGATGCTGTCGGCAAACTGGGTTTCGCCGTTGGAGAATCTTTTGAAAAAATTCTCCATGTATTTGTCGTAGCCATCCTTGTAAGGACTCTGGATGGACCTTCCGGTCGGAGTATAATATCTCGCGATTGTAAGCCTGATCTGGGAACCGTCAGTAAGATAGTATCCATTCTGAACCAGTCCTTTTCCGAAAGTTCTTCTTCCAATCAGTACACCACGGTCCCAGTCCTGCATTGCACCCGAGAGTATTTCGCTCGCCGAAGCTGATCCTTCATCAACCAGCAGTACCAGCCTTGCTTTTGTAAGGATACCTCTGCCTGTCGACTTGTATTCCTCCCTTGGTATCTTTCTTCCCTTCATGAAAACAACAAGCTTCTGGCCTTCCAGGAACTGGTTTGCGATGGCTACTGCTGCAAGCATGTACCCTCCGGGGTTATCACGAAGGTCAATCACCAGGTTCTTCAGGCTGGTATTCTGGAACTTCATCAGGCCATCGAAGAACTCCTGCTCGGTTGTTGCCGCGAACTTATTGAACTTGATATAACCTGTCTCGCTCGTCAGCATATAAGCGGCATCAAGGCTGTTGATAGGAATTTTATCCCTTGTGATCGTAAATGTCTGCACCCCTTTTTCGCCCTGCCTGATTATCCCTACCTCAACCCTGGTACCCTTGGGTCCCATGAGGCGCTTGCGCACGCCGGAAGTTGAGATTTTTATGTTGGCAACTTTTTCAGTATCAATGGTTACTATCCTGTCGCCGGCTTTGAGTCCTACCTTTTCAGATGGTCCGTTCTTGATCGGTTCGATAATTATGACAGTATCGTGCAGTATATTAAACTGAATACCGATCCCTTCAAAATTACCGTTAAGAGGTTCGTTTATGTCGTTTACATCCTTGGCTGAAATGTATGTCGAATGAGGATCGAGCGAGTGGAGAATTTCCACTATGGCCTTTTCGGTAAGCGCGTTAACATCCGCAGAATCGACGTAATGTGTCTCGATCAGGTTCAGAGTGCTCCCGATCTTGAAAGTATTTTCGTTTAGTATCTGGGCCTTGGCTGGGGATAACAGAAGTACGGCAACAAATGAGGCCGTAAACAACAATATTTTTCTTTTCATTGGCGATTTTATAATTATCTGTGTCCTAATATCAATATACAAACATGATCTGTGCGGGAATGTTTAATCTGCATGCTATTCCCACTCAATAGTCGAAGGAGGCTTTGAGCTGATATCGTAAACAACCCTGTTTATGCCTTTGACTTTGTTGATTATCTCGTTTGAGATCATTCCGAGAAATTCGTATGGAAGATGGGACCAGTCTGCGGTCATACCGTCGGTTGAGCCAACGGCTCTCAGTACCACCGCGTTTTCGTATGTCCTCTCGTCACCCATAACTCCGACCGACTGCACAGGAAGTAGGATAACCCCTGCCTGCCAGACCTTATCATACAGTCCGTGCTTTTTCAGCCCTTCAATGAAGATCTCATCGGCTTCCTTGAGTATCCTTAGTTTTTCGCGCGTGATGGAACCCAGTAATCTGATAGCGAGCCCGGGTCCAGGGAAAGGGTGACGTTTCAGTATAAAATCAGGCATATTGAGCGTCTCTCCTACCTTGCGTACCTCATCCTTGAAGAGAAGCCGCAATGGTTCAACAACCTTCAGGTGCATCTTTTCGGGAAGACCGCCTACATTGTGATGCGACTTTATAGTGGCACTCGGGCCTTTCACCGATACAGATTCTATCACATCTGGATAAATCGTTCCCTGGGCAAGCCACTTTACATCTTTTACTTTACGGGCCTCTTCATCAAATACTTCAATGAAGACCCTTCCAATTATTTTCCTTTTCTTTTCAGGATCGCTTACCCCTTCAAGCTGATCGAGGAATCTGTCGGTGGCATCAACTCCCACAACATTAAAACCGAGTCCGATATATGAACCGAGCACCCTTCTGAATTCATCCTTTCTCAGCAGGCCATTGTCGACAAATATGCAAGTAAGGTTATTCCCGACAGCCTTTGTGAGAAGAGCGGCTGCAACTGATGAATCGACACCTCCGGATAGTCCCAGGATTACCTTGTCGCTGCCAATCTTCTCTTTCAGCTCTTTCACAGTGGCATCAACAAACGATTCCGGGGTCCAGTCGCGGCAGCAGCCGCAAATATCTGCAACGAAGTTCATCAGCATCTTTTTCCCTTCGGTGGTGTGATAAACTTCGGGATGAAACTGTATTCCCCAGGTTGGTTCTCCGGTGATATGGTAGGCCCCTATTTTTACATCGGCGGTGGAACCAATAATCTTATAGTCTCCGGGAATCTTCGCAATAGTATCTCCATGCGACATCCACACCTGTGTTCCGGTTAAAATCCCTTTCAGGAGAGGGTCAGCGTTATCTACGAATACCATATTGGCCCTTCCATATTCGCGTGAGGCGGAAGGCAGCACTTCACCACCGAATTTATGCGCAAGGTACTGGGCGCCGTAGCATACCCCCAGTACCGGGATTTTTCCTTTGATGCCTTCGAGGTCGGGGAAAGGTGCATTGCTGTCGCGAACCGAAGAAGGGCTTCCCGACAGGATAACTCCCTTTACTTCAGCTCCTGGTTTTGGAAAATGGTTAAATGGATAAATTTCACAATAGACATCCAGTTCCCTCACCCTTCTGGCTATCAGCTGGGTGTACTGGGAACCGAAATCAAGTATTAAGATTTTCTCCTGCACTTTGATCTTTTTTCATTTTACCGATCAGCAAATATAACCAACTTTCAGAATGATCTGACATTGCCGGCTTCATAGCTATGACCATCCATTGCCGGATAGGTCTCAGGGAAGACTGCCCTGGCTTCTTCCACAAGGCGGCTCACATCGCGGTACCTGGCCGAGAAATGACCTATTACAAGAGCTCCGGCCCCTGCTTCCCGTGCAACACAGGCTGCATCGGTTGATGTGGAATGACCGGTTGTTGCTGCCAGCTCATGCTTATCCTTCTCGAATGTTGCCTCGTGGTACAAAAGGTCCACTCCCTTTACATAGGACGGGAGTTTCTTGAAATACCTTGTATCGGAGCAATAAGCGAAAGATCGGGAAACAGGAGGTGCCGTGGTAATTTCAGAATTAGGAACGACCATTCCGTCGTCGAGCTCCAGGCCGGCACCTTTCTTTATGGCATTCATCCTGGAGACAGGGATGTTGAATTTTCCTATTGCCTCTTTTATTATTTTACGGTCGCCTTCCTTCTCCCTGAACAAAAATCCAAAGGCAGGGATCCTGTGTTCGAGAGGGAAAGAAGTAACTGTTATGTACTTATCCTCCATTATTTTAACCGGATCTTTTCCCGACAGGGGATGAAACCTTGTCTCATAATTGAGGCTGATGTCAAAGTCCGAGAGGTGGGCATGAAGCATGCTCTCAAAGTTTGACGGGGCATAGATGTTAAGATCTGTCTTCCGTCCCATCAGGCTGAGAGTCGACAGGAGGCCGTAGAGCCCGAAAACATGATCCCCGTGCAGGTGGCTGATGAAGATGTGGTTTATCTTCGCGAAACGTATCTTGTTCCTGCGCAGCTGGAGCTGAGTCCCTTCGCCACAGTCTATCAAAAAAATCCGCTCATGCACGTTAAGCACATGAGCGGAAGGGTTTCTTTCTGATGTCGGCAATGCAGAGCTGCTACCTAGGACGGTCAGATTCATCTGAAGCCTGCAATGCTGTCCCTTAAGCAATCATTTTTTCAGCTTCCTGAATGGTGCCTGTTATTGTAAGCACCGTATCGAGCTGGGAGATGGTAATAAGTCTTTCCACCGCTTCATTAAGGCCGCAGAGGACGAATGTACCACCGGCATTTTTACAGAGCCTGTTAGCCACAAGAATGGCGCTCAGACCTGAAGAGTCGCAATATTGACACTTGGAAAGGTCGAGAATAATGTTCTTCTCTCCTTTTCCCGATACCAGCACAAGTTCCGATTTCAGTGCGGGAGCTATGTGTGTATCAAGCTTTTCCGACTGGATCTGAATCAGCGTGCAGTTGTTCCGGCTCTCAATATTGAAATCCATAAGGTTTAGTATTTAAACCTTAAATTTAACAAATTTTTCTATTTCTTGGAAGATTTATTTTGTTTTTCTTCCATTTCCTCTTTAAGCGCTGCAAGATCAGTTATATCGCCTAAAGTCGTTTTTTCAATATTTGTCTTCACTTTTTTGGTCGCCTTCTTCACGGTTTCGGTCTCGGTCTTTTTAACTGCTGACTCGGTTGCCCTCTTCTCATCTTCAAAGATCCTGCTGTGTGAGACAATAATCTTCTTCGCGGATTTATTGAATTCAATAACCTTGAACATCATCTTCTCGTCGATCCTGGCCATTGTACCGTCTTCCTTTACAAGATGTTTCGGCGTTGCAAAACCCTCTACACCATATGGAAGGGCAACTATTGCTCCTTTTTCGAAGAGCTCAACAACTGTTCCCTCGTGTATTGAATCGATGGTGAAAATGTTTTCGAATACATCCCACGGGTTCTCTTCAAGCTGCTTGTGACCAAGGCTGAGCCTCCTGTTTTCCTTATCGATTTCAAGTACAACGACTTCAATCTCAGCGTCAATAGCAGTGAATTCTGCCGGGTGCTTTATCTTCTTTGTCCATGAAAGGTCGGAGATGTGGATAAGGCCGTCAACGCCCTCTTCAATCTCTACGAAAACGCCGAAGTTGGTGAAGTTGCGGACTTTAGCTGTATGCTTGCTGCCGACCGCGTATCTCTCATCGATATTCTGCCATGGATCTGGTTTCAGCTGTTTGATACCCAGAGACATTTTTCTTTCGGTCCTGTCGAGTGTAAGTACGACCGCCTCGACCTCATCACCTACTTTCATGAATTCCTGGGCGCTCCGGAGGTGTTGCGACCACGACATTTCTGAAACATGGATGAGACCTTCAACGCCGGTTGCAATCTCAACGAATGCTCCGTAGTCGGCCATAACAACGACCTTACCTTTTACCTTATCGCCAACTTTCAGGTCGGGATTAACTGAATCCCACGGGTGAGGCGTAAGCTGCTTAAGACCAAGCGCGATCCTCTTCTTATCATCATCGAAATCGAGAATAACAACATTAAGTTTCTGATCGAGAGAAACGATTTCTTCGGGATGATTGACCCTGCCCCATGAAAGGTCGGTGATATGGATCAGACCATCAACGCCACCGAGATCAATGAATACCCCGTAGGAGGTGATGTTCTTAACGGTTCCTTCAAGAACCTGTCCCTTTTCAAGACGTGCAATGATCTCTTTCTTCTGCTGTTCAAGCTCAGCCTCGATAAGAGCTTTATGTGAAACAACGACATTCTTGAATTCCTGGTTGATTTTTACAACCTTGAATTCCATCGTCTTGTTAACAAAAATATCATAGTCGCGGATGGGTTTAACATCAATCTGTGAACCCGGGAGGAATGCTTCAATTCCGAATACATCCACGATCATGCCACCCTTGGTGCGGCACTTGATGTAGCCGGTAATGATTTCATCATTCTCGAGGGCAGAATTGACCCTGTCCCATGAATTGAGCGCGCGTGCCTTCTTGTGCGAAAGAACGAGCTGTCCCTTCTTGTCCTCCTGGCTCTCAACATAAACCTCAACAGTATCTCCTACCTTGAGATTAGGGTTGTATCGGAATTCGTTCAGGCTCACGACACCCTCGGATTTGTACCCGATGTTAATAACAACCTCGCGGTTGGTCATCTGGATCACGGTGCCCTTAACAACCTCGTCTACTGCGATGGTTGACAGGGTCTTGTCGTACATTGCTTCAAATTCCGTGTACCTGGGCGAATTACGAAGCTCTTCACTTTCATAGGCTTCCCAGTCAAACTGTTCGTTTGTAACCGGTGCTTTTACTTCTGATTTTGATTCTTCCGCTGAAGCGGTCACGGCATCTGATTTTGCCGCAGCTTTTGTATCTTCAAACGCATAATCTGCAGCTGTTCTTGTTTCTCCTGCCTGGGCAGTCAAACCTTCAGACACCTCTTCTTCGTGCGTTTCAGCAGGTTTTGTTCTCGTGGTTTTCTTTACCGTCTTCTCGGTGGTTTCCTTTTTCTCAGCCTTTTCTGTCTTGGCCGGTTTACCTTTGCTTTCAGTCATGATTTTAAATTAAACTACTAAAAATTAATAAGTTAGACATTATTTTGATTTAATTTTGGATTGCAAAGATAGTTTTTATTTTTGAAAATTATTCCAATACCGGACTTATTTTCATAAGGTTAGTCATGCATGCCGTGCATGTCATGCAGGAAGGGAGGTTTCCAGTAAGTTCATAAATGACACGAGGCTATTAATCAGATTTTGTAGTTTGTCCAGCATTATTTGTGAGGCATCATGGCTGGCGTATCCCCGGTCTTCTGCAATGTAATACATGCGCTTAGCTTCATCAGCTGATCCTCTTGATATATTAAGAAACCTGCGAAATTATTCCGCGACCTGCAAGACAAGCAAGACTGGCAAGACCGGCTCTGCCTGAAGACTCATTTTCCATTTTCATTATCCGGCCGTTATATTATCTTTGCATAAACCCCAATACAAAAAGAATTTTGAGATGAAAATCACAGTGGTAGGCACAGGTTATGTAGGACTTGTTACAGGGACATGTTTCTCAGAAACAGGTGTGAACGTGACTTGTGTCGATGTAGATTCTGAAAAGATAAGCCTGCTCAGGGAGGGAAAAGTGCCAATTTATGAACCCGGGCTGGCAGTGATGATGAACAGGAATATTGATAAAGGAAGGCTCGCGTTCACGACAAGCATAGACGACACCATAAACGGTTCTGACGCAATATTCATTGCAGTGGGAACTCCTCCGGGTGAAGACGGAAGTGCAGATCTTCAGCATGTGCTGAAAGTGGCATCTGATATCGGCAAGGTACTGACCGGTTATATTGTTGTGGTGATCAAGAGCACTGTTCCGGTAGGCACCTCGCTGAAAGTGCAGGGGACCATCAGGCAGGAACTGGCGGGCAGGAAGGTGAACATCCAGTTCGATATGGCTTCAAACCCCGAATTTCTGAAAGAGGGATCGGCCGTGGAAGACTTTCTTAAACCCGAAAGGATAGTGATAGGGACCTCCACTGAAAAGGCAGCTGAAATAATGAAGAGACTCTACCAGCCATTCCTCCTCAATAACCATCCTATTTACTTCATGGATATTGCATCATCGGAAATTACGAAGTATGCCGCAAATGCAATGCTTGCAACCAGGATCAGCTTCATCAATGAGATCGCGAACCTCTGTGATATCCTCGGTGCCGACATCAACCAGGTAAGGAAGGGAATTGGCAGCGATTCGAGGATAGGGAATAAATTTCTCTACGCCGGAACAGGTTATGGAGGTTCTTGCTTCCCTAAAGATGTTAAGGCGCTTGCCAAAACAGCCAGCGATAACGGCTACGACCTGAATGTCGTGAAAGCTGCTGAAAAGGCTAATGAATATCAGAAATCGGTCCTTTTCAGGAAAATAATGAAGCATTTCGACAATGACCTCACTAACAGGACTATAGCAATATGGGGACTGGCTTTTAAACCTCATACCGATGATGTAAGGGAAGCACCTTCTCTCGTCCTGGCATCAATGCTGGCTGAAAACGGCTGCACCATAAAGGCTTATGACCCTGCTGCCATTGGAGAAGCGAGGAAAGTTCTTGGCGACAGGATCCTGTACGCCACCGACCAGTACGAGGCTGTTGCAGGTGCTGATGCACTAGCACTGATGACAGAATGGGCCGAGTTCAGGATTCCTGAATTCGGCAGGATGAAATCCCTGATGAAAAACCTTGTTATATTCGATGGCCGGAATATCTACGACCCGGGGGAAACACGAAATGCCGGGTTTGAATATTACGGCATCGGCAGGAGGTAAAGCGGGTGGAGCAAGATGAGGGAAAACAAGACAAATGACAACAGATAAAACATGAAAGGAATAATACTGGCAGGAGGAGCCGGGACCAGGCTCTACCCTATAACAAACTCGATATCGAAGCAGATGCTTCCGGTCTACGACAAGCCTATGATATACTATCCCCTTTCAACACTCATGCTTGCCGGGATACGCGAGATCCTGATCATTTCAACTCCAAGGGACCTGCCCTGTTTCATGAACCTTCTCGGCGACGGCAAGAACCTCGGACTGGCCATTACCTACTGTGAACAGCCTTCCCCCGACGGACTCGCCCAGGCATTCATTCTGGGTGAACAATTTATCGGCAGCGACACTGTTTGCATGATTCTGGGCGATAACATTTTCTACGGTCACGGGTTTGGTGATACTCTTCTTGAAACTGCCAGGCTGAAGAAAGGTGCCTGTATCTTTGGATATTATGTTACTGATCCGGAAAGATATGGCGTGGTTGAATTCGACAGCAACAAGAAACCGGTTACGATTGAGGAGAAACCGGCAAATCCCAAGTCAAACTATGCAGTTACCGGTCTTTATTTCTATGACAACACAGTAATATCTCGCGCAAAATCGCTCAAACCTTCAGCCAGGGGTGAACTGGAGATCACCGACCTGAACCGCCTCTACCTCAGGGATAACATGCTCGATGTAAAACTTATGGGCAGGGGGATGGCCTGGCTTGATACCGGGACTTATGAAAGCCTTTTGCAGGCGGCAAACTTTATCGCCACGCTCGAGCAGAGACAGGGACTTAAAGCCTCATGCATCGAAGAAATAGCCTACAAGAGGGGTTTTATAACGAGGGACCAGCTTATTGCAATTTCGACCCCTTTTAAAAACAGCCAGTATGGTAAATACCTTCTCAGGATCGCTAACGAGGAGATAAATGTTTTTGATTTCAAAAAGTAATCAGTTATAAGATGAAAATTACTGAAACCGGTTTCCAGGGATTGCTTCTGCTTGAACCGGTAGTTTTTGCCGATACAAGAGGCTACTTCATGGAGAGTTTCAACAAGGAGACCCTGAGAAAGGCCGGCATTGCTTTTGATCCTGTCCAGGATAATGAATCCAGTTCAGTAAAAGGGGTGATCCGTGGACTTCATTACCAACTGAGGCCCTTTGAACAGGCTAAACTAATAAGGGTTATCGAAGGGAAGATTCTTGATGTTGTAGTTGACATGCGGAGGACATCAAAAACATTCGGACAGTGGTTCGGGGTTGAAATATCTTCAGAGTTGAAAAAGCAGCTGCTTATACCAAGAGGATTTGCCCATGGTTTTTCGGTGCAGAGTAAGACCGCGGTGATACAGTACAAATGCGACAACTATTACAGGCCAGGGTACGAAAGAGGTATTGCTTTGAATGATCCTTCACTTGGAATTGACTGGAGAACCGATCAATCAAAGGCAATCATAAGTGAAAAAGATCTGAAGAACCCTTACTTCAGGGATGCAGAAAATAATTTTTAAATAATAATTATGTCAGTCATTTTAATCACAGGTGCGATGGGACAGCTCGGTAACGAGCTTAAAATTGCAGCAAAGAAACACTTCGGAAATGATTTTATCTTCACCGATTTTGATACTCTTGATATCACCGACGGGGACCTTCTTCACGATTTTATCAAAAGAAGGAAACCCGACTGGATAATTAACTGCGCCGCCTACAATTTTGTCGATAAAGCTGAATCCGAGCACGAAAAAGCACACATGATAAATGGCCTCGCTGTAAGGAACATCATTTCCGTTATCCGCGACTCACCATGCAGGCTGATTCATATATCGACCGACTATGTCTTCGACGGCAAATCATCAGTCCCATATCGTGAATCTGATAAGCCAAATCCCCTTTCTGTTTATGGCAACTCGAAGCTGGAAGGTGAAAGATTTGCCCTTGTACACCCCCATTCCCTGGTAATAAGGACATCATGGCTTTACTCGAGCTACGGTCACAACTTTGTGAAGACCATTCTCAGGCTTGCAGCCGGCGATGACCAGCTGAAAGTGGTTGATGACCAGGTTGGATCACCTACATACGCTGCTGATCTTGCCCATTCAATCCTTGATATTATCGCCGGTGTCAACAGCCACCAGATAGCCTTTAATGCAGGTATTTACCATTTTTCTAATGAAGGGTCTTGCAGCTGGTACGAGTTCGCCACTGCAATTCTGGAAGAAGCTCATATTAACAAGAGCATTACCCCGGTAAAAATGGCCCAATACGGGGCCGTTGCCGTGAGACCTGCATATTCGGTTCTTAATAAGTCGAAGATCACCGATAACTATCGCCTTGCTATCCCTCACTGGAGGACAAGCCTGTCAAAATGCATGAAATTATTGGTAAAAGAATAAACAGCCATTTATTTATTTCCCCCTTTCCCTGATTACCCTGACCGTCCCGGGAATTTTTCCAAGGTTCAGGACAGCATGGCAAGAGGATCAGAAAATATAAAATATTAATTAAGAGCATAAGATTATGTTGACCGTATCAGAAATCAGGAAGAGAGCCGAGACATGGCTTGGAAATGAATTCAATGAAGAGACCAGGAAAGAGGTAAGGGAATTGCTCGACGGCGATGAAAGCAAGCTGGTCGATGCCTTTTACCAGGATCTGGAATTCGGTACAGGCGGCCTGCGTGGAGTGATGGGTGCCGGAACCAACAGGATGAACATCTATACTCTCGGGATGGCAACACAGGGACTTGCAAACTATATCATTAAACAATACGGCAACTCAGGACTGAAGGTTGCAGTTGCCCACGACAGCCGCAATAACAGCAGGCTGTTTGCCGAGACAACTGCCGATATCTTCTCCGCCAACGGATTTGAAGTGTACCTTTTCGAGTCGCTCAGGCCGACACCGGAACTTTCCTATGCTATCAGGCACTATAAATGCTTAAGCGGCGTGGTAATAACTGCATCGCACAACCCTAAGGAATATAACGGGTACAAGGCTTACTGGAATGACGGCGGACAGGTTGTCCCGCCTCACGATACGGGAATAATAGATGAAGTCAGAAGCATAAAATCTGTCAGCGAGATTAAATTCGAAGCAAGGAAGGAGAAGATTAAAATCATCGGCAGGGAAACTGATGAAAGCTTCCTGGCCGAGGTCCTCAGGATGAGCCATATACCTGATACAATCAGGAAACACAGCAATATCGGGATAGTCTATACCCCAATTCACGGTTCGGGAGTTATGCTTATCCCCCCTGCGCTGAAACTATTCGGGTTTACAAATATTATAAGCGTTCCTGAACAGCAGGAGCCCGATGGCAATTTTCCTACGGTAAAATCGCCTAACCCCGAAGAACCAGGTGGCCTTAAAATGGCTATCGATAGGGCCAGGGCAACTGGTGCCGAACTGGTGCTGGCATCGGACCCCGATGCCGACAGGCTTGGAATCGCCATAAAAAATCATAAAGGCGAGTTTATCCTTCTTAACGGCAACCAGACAGGTGCAATCCTTACCTGGTATATACTTTCACAATATAAAGCAGGTAATAAATTCAGGGGGAATGAATTCATGATAAATACAATTGTTACCTCCGATATATTCATCAGGATTGCCGAAGGTTACAATGTCATGTGCTATAACGTGCTCACAGGCTTCAAGTATTTTGCCGAGCTGATACGGGAACTTGAAGGAAAGAAAAAATTTATCGGCGGCGGGGAGGAAAGCTACGGTTACCTCCCCGGCGATTATGTCCGCGACAAGGATGCCGTTGGCTCATGCTGCCTGGTTGCCGAGGCCACCGCCTGGGCAAAGGATAACGGGATGACTCTTTACGACCTGCTTGTTGATATTTACGTTAAATTCGGACTTTACCGTGAAGGCCTGATAAACATTGTCAGGAAGGGTAAAGATGGTGCGGATGAGATAAAAGCAATGATGAAGGGCTACAGGAGCAATCCTCCTTTAGCTATAAATAACAGCAGGGTTGTGAGAATAGATGATTATGAGAACCTTGTGTCGCATGATACGAAAAACGGGACCTCCTCAAAAATCAGCCTGGTGAAGTCAGATGTTCTTCAGTTCTTTCTGGAAGACGGGTCCAAAATATCTGTCCGCCCTTCGGGAACCGAGCCCAAGATCAAATTCTACTTCAGCGTCAATACTAAACTGTCATCAGCTGACAGATATGAAGAAACTGCAGCCCTTCTCGACAAGCGGATTCAGGATATAATTAAGGACATGAGGCTTGTATAATAAAGGTCAGACAGGGATTAAACTGGTTTATGCCGGCTATGATATGACCTTAACGGTACATCGGCTTCCATGCTGGATGACCTTGTTATTTGCTGAGATAAATAAATGCCCTAATTAAAGTTTAAATTGTGAAAGCGGGGATAAAAGCCATCAGGAAAATCAAATCGAACCTGATTAGGATCAGAATACACTGGATACTTGAACCATTCTCATCACTTTTTATGACAATGGCTCATCTCTCCAGACTGTCAAAATGGGCCAGGAGTAACCAGACTTCATTTAATGATTTCTACACCGGCCATCGCGATTACAATAAGCGGTATGACCTGTATCGTCACGTTATTTCAGTTGAGAATCTTTCCGCGGTATATTACATTGAATTCGGGGTTGCGGAAGGTCATTCATTCAGGTGGTGGGCCGAAAATATAAAAGGCAGTGCATCGCTGTTTGCGGGGTTCGATACTTTTGAAGGGCTGCCCGAGGACTGGGGATATTTTAAAAAGGGCGATATGTCTGCGAAAGGTGAATTTCCGGATATAAATGACCAAAGATGCAGCTTTGTAAAGGGTAAATTCCAGGAGACTTTGCCCACTTTCCTCCGGGACTTCAAAAGCGACCTGAAAAAAGTTGTACATCTCGATGCCGATATATATACGTCAACCTTGTTCGCCCTGACAATGATGGGACCATACCTTAACAGTGGCGATATTCTGCTATTTGATGAATTCAATGTTCCAATGCATGAATTCAAGGCATTCACGGAATTTATTTCATCATTCTATGTAAAGGTCAGCCTTATTGGTGCGGTCAATAATTACTACCAGGTAGCGTTCAGGGTTGAGGAGAACCTCAGCGGCCTGAATAAGAACTGATCATTTAGTAATACAGCTTATGAAATCCTATCGAAAAGAACTTTGGTTTGAAACTCCCTCACGCAGGGCTTTTCTGAATATTACGGGCCAGGTGGAAAACTGCCTGGCCGAAAGCGGCATCAGGGAGGGCCTGCTGCTGGTTAACGCGATGCATATTACGAGCAGTGTTTTTATAAATGATGATGAGCAGGGCCTGCACCACGATTTTGAAGTGTGGCTCGAGAAGCTGGCACCTGAAAAGCCTTACGGGCAGTACCACCATAACGGATATGAGGATAATGCAGATGCCCATATCAAGCGCACCCTGATGGGAAGGGAAGTTGTTGTTGCTGTCACAGGCGGGCGGTTTGATTTCGGCCCCTGGGAACAAATTTTCTATGGCGAATTTGACGGGAAGAGGCGCAAAAGGGTCCTTGTCAAGATTATAGGTGAATAAAAAGGGTGCTTTACCGGCACCCATTATCCCGGTAAAATATCTTTAGTTTTCGAACAGCTCTTTCTGAAGGTTATCGAGTACCTCCAGGCTGACCTCATCAGATTTGACTTCATCTGTTCCGTCGTATTCAAACGGGTCGTCCATGTCCCTGATCAGGTAGAGTATCGAGAAGATTACGAAGGCGAATATGGAAACTATTATCAGTCCTCCCCACCATGGATCAACCTTAAGCATGCTGTAAACGATCAGGAAAATAACCGATATGGTCTGAATGCTGATAAAGACAGATGGAACAAAGTCAGTAGTCTTGATCACGTTGATCCTGTTCACATTCTTCTTCAGGCCCGCTAGTTCGGTTTTGATCCTTGTAACATAGTTCACCACTGCTCCTTCTTTTCCCAGCTCAACAATGTCCTTCGATATTGACTCAAAAAGCTCGTCAAGCTTGTTGTTACGCTCAATAAAGAAATCCTTTTTCACCGTCGGGATGAAGGTTTTCAGCTTTCCCATCAGGCTGCCTGCAGATTTCAGTCCCGATACCTTGCTTATGAAGTCGGTCTCCTGCCAGATGGCAAACAGGGATGCTGCCATTTCGTTCGGAATTTTTTCACTCTCCTTATAATCAGCAACGACGCCGGCAAGCAGGAAACCAAGGAGAAAAATAATTCCCGTAAGGATGCTCGGGAAGAATGACGACATTTCCTTGGGGATTAGCTCCCATCCCAGGAAATGAATGCCTGTTTTGAAAAGTGCGATTATTATTACTACCGGAAGAACGGAAAACAGCAGGTGGTACCTGCTCTTCTTGATTTTTTCAATCATGCTCATCTTAATTACTGTAATTTGATGTTGATATGAATTTGGGATGCAAAAGTAAGAAACTAAGTGAAATATTACTCTTCACTGAAAAAATCATCCCTGAAATTGACAAGATACAGTTTGCCTGTCGCCCTTGTCAGTGCCGTATACAGCCACCGGAGGTAATCTATTGAAGCCTGCTGGGAGTTGAACATGCCCTGGTCGATAAACACTCTTTCCCACTGTCCTCCCTGAGCTTTATGGCATGTAACGGCATACGAGAATTTCACCTGGAGTGCATTGAAATAAGGATCATTCTTCACCGCCTCAACCTGTTTCTTCCTCGTCCGGATATCAGAGTGATCCTCCAGGATATTGTTGAAAAGTTCCTTTTGTCTTTCGGCAGGAAGTGAAGGTGAATCAAGGTGAAGAACATCCAGGAGCACTTTTGACTCCACTTCGTAATCGTAATCGGTAAAACGAAGGATCATCTCGGCGAAGCGGAATCCGTATCTTTCCTCGTACTTTCGTATTCTTTTTATCTCTGCAATATCACCGTTCGCAATGAACCCTGGTCCCTCCTCCTCTCCAAGCAGTGAGTAATTATTCTTCACTACCATAACCATATCACCGGGGCTGATCTCCTCCTCCCTGAAAAATATCCGGTTACGTATCCCCTGGTTATACCTGTTTGCCTGTTTGTTTGAATTCACAACAATAATTGTCCCTTCCAGCCCGCAGGTTCCGTATGAAGCGGATATCTCTTCGATAATGTCCTCTCCTCCAATCCTGACCACATCCGTGAAGCCCGAGAAATTTATTCTTGGTCTTTCCAGGTCATTTTCAGCAATCTGGAGCCTTACTCCGGTGGCATTCATGAGTATGCCTGAATCCCTGCTCTGCCTGACAACTTCCTTTAGCTCGGCCGACATGATCCCGAAACCGTATTCCTTAAGAAATGACCTGTCGAGGGCAGGGCTTAAAACCGAACCCACGGGGGGCAGCTGTGCAACATCTCCAACTATCATCAGCTTGCAGTTTGCACCGGAGTAGACATATTCTACCAGGTCGTCGAGCAGCCTGCCGCTGCCGAAAATAGACGATTCATTCTGGTTATTGGAAACCATGGATGCCTCGTCAACAATAAAGTAGGTCTCTTTCTGAAGGTTCCGGTCGAGGACAAAGTTACCCATGCCATCCCTTGACGACTTCTGCCTGTAGATTTTCTTATGCACGGTATAAGCCTGCTTCCCCGCGAAACCGGAGAGCACCTTTGCGGCCCGTCCTGTCGGTGCAAGTAGAACCGACCTCATCCTCAGTGCATCCAGTGTTTTTACCACCGCGCTTATCAGGCTGGTCTTTCCTGTACCTGCATAACCGGTAAGAAGGAATATCACATCATTGGTATTTTCACAGATAAAGGAAGAAACCGATTTAAGTGCAGCAGACTGGTCATCAGTGGCTATGTTACCGAGGTTCTTTATCAAACTGTTATAAATCAGCTCTTCACGCATTGCTTAATTGAAATACATGCCGGGTGTAAACTTAAGCAATCTTTAGTTTATATTTGTATAAATTAGCTGAACCGGGATGCCTGTTACTGAACTGTTCGATGAAACACTGGATATAAATGCCACCGAGAACTATGAACTGACGGTGGAATTATCACAGTACTGCCTCAGCTTCTGTATACTCGACGGGATAAGGAATAAGTTCATCATGCTCCGTTCCAGGTCGCACGATAACCAGAAGAAGTTTACCCCGGAACAGATCAGGGAAATGATAACAACCGATGACTTTCTCATGCGGAAGTACAGGAAGATCAGAGTTGTAATCTCTTCATCCAGGCATACGATCATTCCTGCCGCACTTTACGACCCCGCAAGAAAAGATGAGTATTTCTCCTTCAATCATCCCCACCCTGAAAGCAATATTATTCTGTCAGACAGGATAAGCGATCCGGATTCCTTCCTTCTTTTTTCGTTTCACCGGCCTTATCTTGATATAATCAGGGAGTACTTTCCGGGTACAGTTCCTTATCATTACCTCCGGCCGCTTTTCAACCAGATCCATTTTGAGAAAAAAAGCTTCATGGGCAATTTTATACATGCCAATGTAGATGCGGACCACTTCACACTGATAATCTTCACCGGCAATGTTCTCAAACTCTGCAATGCCTATCCTTGCAGGAATGTGTCAGATATAATGTATCACATTCTCAATGCATTCAGGAGCCTCGGAATTAAACAGGAAGAGACAATCGTCCTCAGCGGCATGGCTGAGAGATTTGACGACCTTTCATCAGGTCTTTCAGAATATGTCAGAAATATCGCTTACGCTGGATACACCGGAAGCTCGACGTTCAGCTATGTATTTAATGATATTCCGGTTCAAAGATACCTGTCACTCTTTTCAGCATCAGCTTGCGAATAATAAGCGGTCAATATAAAGGAAAGCAGATAAATCCTCCTTCAGGATTCAGCGCAAGACCCACTACAGATTATGCCAGGGAAAGCCTGTTCAATATCCTCTCAAACAGGATCGATTTTGAATCTCTGGCTGTCCTCGATCTTTTCTCGGGAACGGGAAGCATAAGCTACGAGTTTGCCTCGAGGGGAGCGAAAACCATTCATCTTGTGGAACAGGACATGAACAATATCAGGTTTATCAGGAAGATGCTGAACGAGATGAACCTGCGGAATATAAAGGCTCTGCATCTTGATGCCCGCGATTTCCTGAAAACATGCAAGACAAAATACGACATCGTTTTTGCAGATCCGCCTTACGATCTGCCATGGCTGAAGAAGATCCCGGAACTTGTCAGTGATGCGGATATTCTCTCTGACGATGGCTTTTTCATACTTGAACATCCGCGTGATATTTCATTCAGCGGTACGGGTGATTTTTTCGAGCACCGGAATTACGGTTCCGTAAATTTCAGCTTCTTCAGGAAAAAAAGCTAAATACGGCTCCACCTTAAAAAAAAGTATTTTTATATATTGTTTAGAATGAATTTATTAATTTTGAATGGAATGATTTGAGGTTTGAATTATTCGCGGGTACTTTTTATTCTGGTCTGATAAGCTTCAATATAAACTTATCCTTTTATGAAAAAGGAAATTTTCATACTTGAGCTGGTTAAAAGTTTTCCGTTTAAGATTCTTATTCTTCTGGTGCTGTTTATCGTGCTCGGTGTTACTGTCTCCAAATGCAGGGAAAAGAAAGTCCAGATGAAAGAAGATGTACTGTACATTCACCCGAAGCCAAAGATCTGAATTCTGTTTTATTGTTTGACGATCTTCCTGGTAATGACAGTGCTTCCTGAGAAAATCTTCGCGTAATAAATTCCTGTTGAAAGGCTGCCAATATTTATCCGGAATTCCGATGTATTCGGGAAATCTGTTTTTTTCAGTGTCCCATCCATGCTGTAAATTTCAACCTTCTCTATTGCCTGATCCGATTCTATGGTGACTGCTGAGACAGCCGGAACAGGAAAAAGCCTTAGCCTGTCATTTTCCTGAACAGACGGAACCGACACAACGGAATTGGTTACAGCAACCCAGTTGGCAGGTTCATTATTATCAAGGGCCGGATCAATAAGTTCAAGGTAAGCCCCATTGCCATCAGCATCGGGCCATGGGGCCTGGCTGGAATACTCCACCTTATCGATTTCTTCTCCGAAGCCGTCAGCAAGGATAAGCCTCTCACCTGTATTTGAAAGATTCCTTGTAAACTGGTCAGAAGGTACAACGCCAAACCTCTGTCTGAATGCCGTTGAATTGCTTGCCAGCACTTTTGTCCCTCCCGGGTTTACGACCGAGTAGGCCGGGAACCGGTACACGAACCCTGTTCCCAGGAAATAATCGCCCGACAGGCTGATAATCTTATCACTTGTGTTTTTAATCTCAATGAATTCATAGTCCTTAGGCTTCGGATATGCCTTCGTGGAATCGGGGTGGTACATTATTTTTGTTATAACGAGGGGCGGTAGTATTGGGTCGGGGCAGCTACCGGTTGAATTAGGTCTGCTGTTTATCCAGTATATCCTCGCGGCGATCCATGTTTTGATATCTGAGAGTCCAGATCTGAAATCCGCGTTGTTGCTCCACCTGGCATTGTTTCTCTGCACTGCTTCTTCAATAAAATCGGCCGTCCTGTCAATGAATGCCGAAACAGAGTCGAGTCCAAGTGGTCCGCCCGGGCCCGTAAGCGATGCCCACCTTCTGTAAAAACTGCAATTGAACTTATTGCTCCTGAACAGGTCCCACCAGAATGTGGGTCCCATATTATCCCCGTTTGCAAACTGCCACACATTGGTATGGCTCCTGTCGAGACCCCAGATGAATATATCATTACCGAAAGTCAGGTCATTATCCCATATGGGACCTGCCCTCAGCTTGCCGTTCCTGTCCTTGTGAAAATATGTGCTGATTTCATAGTTATCGCAATTGGAAGAATATTCGGTAAGAATCATGTAATTGATAAAGGACCTGACATCAATAATTGAAGGGTAACCGTTCTCGGTTGAAGTATTACCTGCCATCGCGGTAACAGCAAGGTTCTCAAACTGATCTTTCAGGTAATTGTTCTGTTCGGCAAGTGCATCCTCCTCTTTTGGCAGAACATTCACAAACGGTGTATATACTCCAGGCTGATAACCCCGCATGGTCCAGACAGCGTCGCCCCTGTCACACTTAATAATATAACCTCCAGTGATATTGGGCTCGAAGTAATCCTTCTTTGTAATCTTTATGACATTGACCCTGCTCCCCCCCTGCTTTACCTTCTCCTGAAGCAGGTACAACCCTATATATACATTATTCAATACAACCTCGCAGTAGATTGTCCTTGATGCATATTCATCCATCCTCCTGTAAAGGTTATAACATAGATAATCCCTTATAAGGAGCGGGTCCCACGCGAGGCCGTTAAGTACCCAGTCGTTGTCAGCGGGAAAGCCGAGAAGACTTACATTGCTTTCAGCTGTGTCGCCGGGTGCATATGTTGAGAATCCGTATTGTTTTTTAGGCAGGCTTTGCGAACTTGATCCTCTCAGTTCGATAGCAATTCTGCCATTATAATTCAGGTACCTGTTGCTGTCAATGTCGGTTAGGCTATTTCTTTCCCCGTTCCCCCTGTAAATAATCTTCATAGAGCCGAACACCCTCGGTGCATCAGGTATTGTAACTCCCCAGTCGGTGTTAATAACGAATATCGGAAGATTGCTGCTGGTCAGGGACTGACAGTACAGCCCTCCCGCAGAAAAAAGAAATAATACCAGCAAGGTGAAGAGTCTCCTCATGAAAAATATTTTGGTGGCCTAAATTAAAAAAAATGACGGCAAATAATCCTGTTGTCGGAACTATTCTGTGATTAATTTAATGGCATATCAATCATTCTTTCCAAACTTTATACAATTCATCCAAATTTCAATGTATGAAGAAATTAACTATCAGGTCAGTAATTCTATCTGATTTCCTGTTTGTCATTTCAGTTGATGCCAGCGGTCAGTGGTTCCAGAAGAGGTATGGAGTTGCTGATATTAATATGCTTTCAAGGGAGCAGCTTGATTCCTCGCTGGTAAGTGCCAGGAAGGAAGCCTGGGTTGGCGTCGCCATTGGAGGTTCTGAGGACTACCTTTTTATTGCCTTATTACCGACTGTGACTTGTCGATCTTCAGCCTCGATTCAATTGCGAGGATAATCTTTCTTATCCTCTCCGTAGCCATCACTTTTTCCTTTTCACCCTGCAGGTCGAGTGAATTCCATTTTGCAACTCTCTCGATACTGTCGGCCTTTGTCCTCAGTGCGTTGGCAAGCTTCTCCTCATCGGAATAGAGGGTTGACATCCTGGCATCGAGAGCCTTCTGGTCCTCCCTCATTTTCTGGTACATATCCTTCAGCTCTGCCGATGAAGGAGGCCGGGGAACAAGGCTTTTGTTGTATTCCTCCGATGCTTTATGCAGCTGGTCCTTCCAGAATTTACCTCCCTGTAGAGCCGATCTGCCCTTATTTATTAACCCTGCAACTTTTCCAGTCTCAGAGATCACAATTTCTTTTGGCCTGGTGAGGTAAAGAAATCCGAGAATTATGATAAGAATGACTGCAATTACCGTTGTCCTGTTCATATAGGTCCGTCCTCCGTAATTTCAACTCATTTAAGTGTCACTTCCTTCCTTAACCTGATGTCACCTGCAGATGCTCCGGCCCGTATCTCAATCCTGCAGAGGTCATCATCCCATGAATGCTTTTTCTCATTCCAGTACATCAGGTTCTTTACCGGAATTTCCAGGGAAACTTTCCTGCTTTCTCCTGCTTTAAGTGGCACCCTCGAAAAGGCCTTAAGTTCCTTATCGGGCCATTCAACCGAGGGGTTAATCCTGTGAATATAGACCTGCACGACCTCATCTGCTGACGTCTTCCCGGAATTTTTAAGATCGAGCGACACCGAAATGATATCATTCCTTCCATACCCGGTTTTATCAGTTTTCAGCCCTGAATACCTGAATGTTGTGTAAGTCAGCCCATGACCAAATGGATACATCACCGGAACATTCTTTGTATCGTACCATCGGTATCCCACCAGCGATTCCTCAGAATAGTATGCAGTATTAGGATCGCTGTGGATTGATTTACCGGTTTCCTGACCAGGTTTTCCACCTCCGTCGGTTTTTGAAACCAGGTTCGCGAAGACATCTGAATTTTTATCGCCCTGCGGGTAATTCTTTAATGCGTATGCAGGCGAATCTTCAAGCCTGACAGGAATGGTAAAAGGCAATCTTCCTCCAGGTGAGATATTGCCGAGCAGCACATCCGCCAGTGCATTTCCGCCTTCCGAACCGTTGAACCAGGATATCAGGACAGCTTTTGACAGCGGGTTCACCACCTGGAGGTCATTCGGACCCCCGCTGGTAATTATTGTGACTATATTATGGTTCTTTTCAGCAATTTTCTTTATCAGTTCATCCTGGCCGGAAGGGAGGAAAATATCCTTACGGTCGCTTCCTTCAGTTTCTACGGCCCTGTTATCCCCTGCGACAAAAAGTACTATGCTGGCTTTTGAGACAACATCAAGGGCTTCTGCTGTAAGTTTTTGTGCGGTGAGCTCTTTTTCGCGTGCCCTCTTTTCAAGCTCCTCGGGAGTTTTTTTCCTGTACATGTCGGCAAAACTAAATACCACAGGTTCATATCCCCTGGCATAAATGATCTCTGCCTTATCTCCTATCTTGTTTTTTAATCCCTCGAGAGGTGTAACTTCATAAAGAGTCTTAACCCCTGCACCAAGGCCACCTGACCCCATTGTCTGAACAGCATTGGCTCCGATAACTGCAATTACAGGTTTACCGGCAATTTTAAGAGGAAGTATGCCGTCATTCTTCAGCAGGACAATAGACTTGCTTGCAACCTCGTAGGCAATTTTCTGCTGGGGAGCCTGTGAAGTGATCTCCTTGTTGGCCTGGTCATCAGCTACAGGCTTAACAGCCATCCTGACTCGTAAAATTTCTCTTACCCGCTGGTTTATTACTGCTTCTGAAACTTTTCCTGACTTAACCGAGTCGAGTAAAGTTTTTCCAAGGAACTGCTTCGAGGGCATCTCGACATTTAGTCCGCCTGTAATTGCATTTACTGTGCTGTGGGTCCCTCCCCAGTCGGAAATTGTCATTCCCGCAAAGCCCCATTCCCCGCGGAGAATCTTGTTAAGCAGAATATCATTTTCAGAGCAAAATGTTCCGTTCACCTTGTTATAGGCCGGCATTATTCCATAGGCGTCACCCTCTTCGACTGCAGCCCTGAAAGGCTGGAGATAGATCTCCCTCATTGCTCTCTCGCCTATTACAACATTTACGTTCCCACGGTTGTTCTCCTGGTTATTCAGGGCAAAATGCTTTACGCATACGGCAACTCCGTTTTCCTGAACGCCTTTAGTATATCCTACTGCCAGCCTTGCGCTAAGGAATGGGTCCTCGCTCAGGTATTCATAAGTTCTTCCTCCTGTCGGTATCCTCTGTATGTTGATTGCGGGTCCAAGTATCATGTCCTTTCCTCTGAGCCGGGCCTCCCTGGCCATTCCTGTTCCGTAGCTGTACGCGAGCTCCGGCGACCATGTCGCGGCCAGTGCTGAACCTGTCGGGAAGAATGTTGCTTTATCGTTCTGCCATCCCAATGGCATCCAGCTGTCGGGCTGCATTTCTTCACGAATACCGAAAGGGCCGTCTGCATACTTCATGTCAGCAATTCCCAGCCGGTCAACTCCAGCCGATATGAACATGTGCTTTGCATGGAGCATGTTTACCTTCTCCTCAAGAGTCATCTGCCCTAATATCTCATCAATCTTCTTCTCATTCTGAAGAAGGGCCGACTTATGCGATTGCTGAACGGCAAAACCTGCAATAATTAATGCAGATAAAGCTAATGCTGAAACTACTGTTACTTTCATGGCTGATTAATTTGATAACTTTTGATAAGAATACGGTTTTGAAAATACTATTTGAAAATCATCTGTGCAATGTCATAAAGGTTATCCCTCCAGGTGAACCACGTGTGACCCCCGGGCTTCTCCGAATATTTATACCTGAGTCCGTACTGGTCGAAAAGCTTCATCATATTCTGGCAATTTTGCCAGGCTATATCCTCTTTTCCGCCCATTGATACCCAGAACAGTTTAACATTCTGGTTGCACTTCGTCGCGTTTTCCTTCAGGAGCCTCTCCCCTTCTGCCCACATTTCCTTGTTGGTGCTGAACCACCCGGTGCTCAATGGAAGTATCCAGGCAAATTTGTCAGAGTTTGCCAGGCCGGTATTAAGAGTGTGAAGCCCGCCCATGGAAAGGCCTGCAAGAGCCCTGTTATCCTTGCCTGGCTTGACCCTGTAACTGCTCTCGACAAAAGGAATTATATTATTGATTATATCGTCGGTGAATGTTTTCACTTCAATTGAGGCATCAGGCATAACAACAAGCATGGGTTTAATTTTTCCTTCAGCCAGCAGGTTATCAAGAATGAAGTTGGCATGTCCCACAGTGGGCCATGCCCTGTCATTGTCTCCTCCCCCGTGAAGAAGGTAAAGCACCGGAACGGCTTTGCCGCTTCTTTCATAACCCGGAGGTGTATATATATGCATCCTTCTCGTAGTGCCTGTCGCCCTTGAATAATAGTACACAATACGGACGTCCCCATGCGGAACATTCTTTAATTCCCAGAATGAGGATCCATCTCCCCTGATCTCGGCGATCGCCCTGTTTTCCTGGACGGTAATGCTTTTTGGATCGTTCACGGTAATTCCGTCTACAATAAAGCCATAGCGATATACTCCGGGTTTTACACCGGGAATGGTAATGGTCCAGACACCTGAGGCGTCTTTCACACTTTCCGGCTTTGATCCCCAGGGAACCATGTCGCCAGAGGCAGATACCTCCCTGGCATCCGGTGCATATATTCTTAAAAGCACCGTACCGTCAGGAAGCAACAGAAAAGAATGTAAAGTATCATTAGGTGTCGGGGTCCTGTTAAAGATCTGCGCCTGTGAAACTATTGCACCATGAACCAATATTATGATGCACAACAGAAAAGTGAAAGCATGCTTTTTCATGTGTCAGTTTTTAGCAAATGATAAAAATAGGCTATTTAGATTCTACTACAACCATTCATCATGTTAAAAAACTTTATAAAATCAGTCCCGATGTTCCGGCTGAATAATATCCGGTGATGCATCCGGCCTGGAATGCTCTGGGACCATGCAGTACCAATAATTAAAGGTTTGAGAGGATCACCTTTTATCATTATTTATTAACTTGGCAGGAGTATCAGTCTGCGCAACAAAGAGGAGGTTGAAATGAAAAAAGTTACATTCCTTTTAATTGCATTTTCACTGCTTCATGTGCTTGCTTCGGGACAGGACGAAAACCCATTAATGAGAAAATCGTGGCTTGCAGGCGGAAGCTTTGGCTATTCCTATACTAGCGGAAATGACAATAGCAGCACGAAGGATATCAGGTCAAAATCATGGTTTGTCCAGTTTTCGCCCTATGCGGGGTATTTCATTATCGACAGGCTTTGCCTTGGTCTCCGGCTTAATTATACCACAAACGATCTCAAAGCCTGGTTAACGGAAAATAGTATTACAACTTTGTCGTGTACTAAGTATTACACACTGATGCCAGGGCTGTTTTTAAGATATTATACCACGAAGGGTATCTTTTTCGAGGCAGAGGGAGCATGGGGATTTACAAGGGATTATTCAGTTACTCCGGCAGTCAATAGCAACGACAGATCGTTCAGCATAGGCGCAGGATACAGCCTGTTTCTCTCAAAATCTGTTGCAATTGAACCTATGGTAAGCTATGAACTGTCTAAAACAACAAGGGAGAGTTCCGGTGAGAATAACAGCAGCAAAAAGATCTTCCTGAAAATAGGGCTCCAGTACTATTTCGGACATAAGTCAGCAAAGGAATAAACCTGCCTGACATGATTCGCGGATCTGGCAGCATGGGCTACAGGTGTCAAAAAATGAAAAGCACGATGGCGTATCAGAATGACACCCTATCTTTTTTCTTCCTTCCGGCAATCATGTATTGAAACCCGGGTTCTAGAACATATAAACTGACCGTCAATTTTCATATATTTCACCGACTTCTAAAACTTGACTCGCATGAGAATTATGCTTACTTGCATTATGCTGATTTTTTTCACGTTGCTGAATTTTACTCCTTCAGTCACAAAAAATACAGGAGGGAACCAGGCCGGTCAGCAAAAGCCTGTCTTTAATGTCCTGGTCCTGACGGAGCGTGGTGGACAGCACGAAGGTTTTGTTTCCTCGGCCCTTAAATGGCTGGAAAAAATATCGGTTGAAAACAATTTCAAAGTGACTGTCATCAATCATGCCAAAGGTCTTACGGGTGATTATCTTGCCCGGTACAAAGTTTTTATCCAGCTCGATTACCCTCCGTACATGTGGAGCGATACTTCCATGACCGCCTTTGTTAAATATATAGAAAAGGGCAAGGGCGGATGGATAGGTTTCCATCACGCGACATTGCTGGGTGAATTCGACGGGTACTCTATGTGGAAATGGTTTTCAGGATTTATGGGTGATATCAGGTTTGAAAATTATATCGCAGGTAAAGCGGAAGGGAAAGTTATAGTTGAGGACAGCATACATCCGGTAATGAAAGGTGTTCCAGTTTCTTTCACTGTTGGAGAAGAAGAATGGTACACCTATAACAAAAGCCCGCGGCCAAACGTAAGGGTGCTGGCTCACGTCGATGAATCAACGTATAAACCCGCTTCCGGGATAAAAATGGGTGATCATCCGGTCATCTGGACAAATGAGAAGATGAAGGCAAGAAATGTTTATATCCTTATGGGACATGACGCCAGTCTCATGCGTAACGATTCATATGTCAGGATATTCCGCAATGCCATCGAATGGACCAGCGGACATAAACTGAAATAGGTTGCCCTTAAACCGGCAAGAAGGTGTAGTTTCGGCTTAATGTCAAATATCCAGGTAATGCTGTCCTGATCACCTGAAACGATCAACACTTCACTGATATTCAGAAAGTAATATTTTAAAAAGCAATGCATGGAAATGAGAATAAGGTACAGGGCTAATTTCGAAAGCTGGTGAACACCAGGCAGCGGCAGCCGGAAAGAACTGCACACTCCTTGCTTAAACAGATTGGTAAGGGATATTGCACGTTATCTGGATATAATATCCTAACTTGATGAAATATTCTGTATCGTCAAGATAATGAGCAGAGTAAAAAGGATATTGAGGATGATCATTCCCCCTGCTGCGGCCGTCTTATTAACATGCTCCGGGTGCGCATCCGCAAAAAATGATTTCCTGAAACGTAAACAGGCTGAATCCACATGCGACCTGACAAGGCTTGGAAGAAACAAGTACTTCTATTCGAAAAAGTATCAGGCTAAGCTGAGGAAGTACAAACAGGAAATCAAAAATAAGTAGTTTTTTAAGATTCCATGATTTTACCGTAACAGGTTATCAGGAATCACTTCGGAGACGCCATGAAGTAAAACTATCACTCTACGGAATCCTCTCTGCCATCGTATCATAAGACGATTTTCTTTTGTGTGCCAGCCAGATAGCCAGCCCGAACTGAGGCAGATGCCTGCTATGCGGTCCGGTATCATGCCACCTGCACTTCAGCTCCTCGTATGAGAGCCAGCCCCTCATAGCCTCCATGGATGGATCCTCGAAATATACGCCCGACTTATCAAACCCGATCGCCACAACCCAGTGACCATTGTTCCAGGCCGGGGTGTAGTCTTTCCTCCACCGTTCGTGCTTACCCTTTCCTTTCTTCTCCTTACCGTAAGCCTGGATCATCAGCATTACAGGATGCCTCCACTTCAGCTCCCTGATTAGCTGCGCCATACTCATCTTCTCATAAGGGTGCACGGAAAGACCGTACTTTTTTGCCAGGCGGATTATCTGGAACGGGTGAGACCCAACACGTGTATCCATCCTGAGATCCTTAACAAACTCCCACTCATCGTCCTTCCCGACCCCGTAATACTTGCATATTGCTTCAAGACTGGCTGCACCACATGAATATTCTGTCTGCTGGGTCACATCCGGGACCGGGATATGGATGGCGCCCACGGGGATTAGTTTAATTTATTTTAATTAACATATTTATAAATCCTTTAGAAAAGGTTATTTCCCATACCTGCGTTTTCTGCTTTTATACTCATCAAGAATTTTTATTAAATCTTTCTCGCTTGTGTCATTAAAATATTTATCAATAAAAAAAATCTCTGCATAAGCTGATTGCAATGGTAAGAAGTCACTTAGCCTTCCATCAACACTGGTTCTTATAAGAATGTCGACATTTTCTTTTACCCATAAATATGATTCAAAATTTTTAATTGACTTATTTGCAGCTTGTTTAATTTCCTCTACTGAACTATATGCAATTAATAAATATATCTTTTTTGGGGAGCTAATTTGAGACTTACTTTCAATTTCATCAACAGCTTTTTTGTAATCAAGCGGAACAAGGTTTGTACTTCCGGCAATTATAACCTGAAAATCATATTTATCTAAAAGTCGAGGTAATAAATCAGTTAAAAAGAAAATTTGTGCAGCATAGGCATTGTTTTTATTACTTTTTGATCTACGTACCACATTATCCCTGCTACAGAGATAAATACTTATATATTGAACTGAGTTAGACAAAAAGAAAGAAACATAATCATATAACAATTGCATAGATTTAAAATAAGCATCCCGTTCGCTATAATGGTTTTCTTTCGCCCATCTTCTAGCTCCATCAGGAATAATACCAATATGTTTCATGTTGTCAATAAATTATTTCTTCACATTCATTAAAATAGAAATGCCTATATGAATCCCTACATGATTTTAACATGTTCCCTCTAATATGTAAGCACATATTGGAAATTCCAGCATGAGATAACAAAACTCCCTCCAAAGGTTCATGAATATCTTTAGGAACTACAATCAAAATCGGTGCAGGAAAGCTTTCACCAATATACTTTTTAATAGGTCTTTTAGATAAACCACCAAGCTCTTTTTTTATAACATTCACCTTATATGGAATATATGAATTACATTTATCTTCTCCTTTTAAATAATTTGTAAAATGGATAAATTCCGTGTTATTCTTGATATGTTCTAATATTAAATAAATAAACATCTTCTCATCTTTAGATCCCTTTTGATATCCGTTTAAAAGTGAACTTGTTTTTTGTGCTAAAATTATTTCAGACAAATCTTTACTTAACAAATATTTATTGGCAACTTCATAGTACTCTCTTGGACCGGTATAATGTCCAATTATAGTATTATTATCACTCGTTTTGACTTCTTTGATCGCCAATAATATTTCATCACAAATACTATTAAATTCCTTATTTATCTCATCTTCATTATCTGATTTTGATTTATATCTTGCAGTTTTAACTCCAAGTAAATCAGTTGGAATTCTATAATTATCAACATCACTTGGACTTAAAGCAAAAACTTTATCTCTATTTAGAGTCCCAGTAAATAATCCATATTCAAAAATTACATTTGATCTGGGTATATAATAGTATTCTTCTTCTATCTTTAATATATCGTCAGGTGCAAAAATAAAGATTGCAAAATCTGATTTTTTTGATGCAGCCTCATACAAAGATTCGATAAAAGTTTTATTAAGACTAAAAACATTATCTTTCCATATTTTGACTTCAAACTCAGATGGTTGCTTCTTACTTAAAATGTTCTTTAACTTTTCAGCATATGTTAATGCTTGTGTAGAAGAACCTATAAAAATATTTTTTCTTATAGACATTTCTTGAAAATTTATAAATTAAATCGACAATATTTGGGAATCTAATTAGAATTGACAACCTACCAAAATGTTATTTCTAATACATATATTTTATAACATTAATCTTTGACTGTACTGAGTATTGAAAAATCAGCCTGTGCCAAAAATCATCTAAAGTCAGTAAACTTATTTAGTTTTCAGAAATTTCCTCTCCCTGCCTCTAGTTTCCAACAAATCTAAATTGTCATTGTACATAATTTAAACCACCAATGTAATTATCGCGAAGTGATATTACTGATTTAGACTGACTTTCTTCTAAACAAGTAACTAATTTAAATAATATCTTAATACATGGAATTGTTTAACTGAAAATTTTTAATCAGCGAAACTCATCAACTTCTTTGCTCATTTTGCAAGCTTCCAATTCCCCTCCTCACTCTACGGAATCCTCTCTGCCATCATATCATAAGACGATTTTCTTTTGTGTGCCAGCCAGATAGCCAGCCCGAACTGAGGCAGATGCCTGCCATGCGGTCCGGTATCATGCCACCTGCACTTCAGCTCCTCGTATGAGAGCCAGCCCCTCATAGCCTCCATGGATGGATCCTCGAAATATACGCCCGACTTATCAAACCCGATCGCCACAACCCAGTGACCATTGTTCCAGGCCGGGGTGTAGTCTTTCCTCCACCGTTCGTGCTTACCCTTTCCTTTCTTCTCCTTACCGTAAGCCTGGATCATCAGCATTACAGGATGCCTCCACTTCAGCTCCCTGATTAGCTGCGCCATACTCATCTTCTCATAAGGGTGCACGGAAAGACCGTACTTTTTTGCCAGGCGGATTATCTGGAACGGGTGAGACCCAACACGTGTATCCATCCTGAGATCCTTAACAAACTCCCACTCATCGTCCTTCCCGACCCCGTAATACTTGCATATTGCTTCAAGACTGGCTGCACCACATGAATATTCTGTCTGCTGGGTCACATCCGGGACCGGGATATGGATGGCGCCCACGGGGATAAAGTGCTTCTCCATCTTCATTTGATTACTGATTACCTGTTACCGATTGCTGACTATCGAATAATGACTACCGACCGCTACTTCTTCAGAGCCTCAAGAGCAAAGCTGATATTGATAATCCTCTTCCCGGCATCGAGTGTTACGATTACGGCTTCCTTGTTCTCAAAAAACTCACCCCTGACGAAGTACCATTTCCCGTCCTTAAGCAGATGCTGCCTGTATTTTTCAGTACTCCAGCTCAAAGGATAGAGCTTATCCAGGACACGCTCGAAGACTATTGCATCTGCCTCAGTCCTGATTGTAAAATCCTTGCGGACAAGCGAAAACAGCCTTGCCAGTTTCTTGTTTGTGCTCAGATCCTCAAGTTCAATGAGTTTACCGTCCTTGATAACTACCCTGTTATCGGTAAGAACGGCCGAGCTGCTGCTGTCGGCATACAATGTCTTAACCAGGTAGACGCTTCCCGTGATGACCTTTTTCACTGTGTCGTTTGTCAGGTTCTCCTTTTTTATCGAGATTCTTGACTGAATGAACTTATCAATAAGCTGAATGTCAGCTTCAGGAATATTCTGTGCAGAAAGTGATATAGTCACCATCACGGTGACAGCCAGGGTAAAAATTGCTTTTTTCATTACTTAAAGTTTCTTTACCCAAAGTTATATAAATAAGGGAAATGTTGAACAGGGGTCACAGAAATCGTCAATGACGCCTGCGTCTCGTGCACAGAAGCTTCAGCGCCGGTGTAAGCGAGCCAATAATTTCTTCCTATCTCTTCCTTTTAGCCTTCCGGAATGTTTTTTCGGGTTTTCTCCTGAATGGTTCAGCCTGTTTTGATCCCCCGCTTTTTTCCTTGGCAATTTCCACGGCGATCCTTTTTTTCCTGTATTTAGCCTTGTTCAGGTCAGCGATGAGACCGGTTGCGTACTTTTCTTCAACCTCAAAAAACGAGAAGCCCTTTAAAAGATCGATTTTCCCTATCGGAATTTTTGGTCCCCTTGTATTTGTGTTTATAAGATCAATCAATTGTTCAGGGTAAAAACCATCAGTTTTTCCAACATTGATGAACAATCTTGCATATTTCTCCTGCGAATGTCTGAACCTGTCATTTTTTCCTGGTCTGGATGAACCTGATTCTTTCTCAGGTACAGGATCGATGATATCTTCACCGTGCCTGTAATCGTCGAGGAACCTGTCGAATTCAAGGGAAATAACCCGCGTAATGAGCTCATCCCTGTCAATGCCAGCCAGCTTTGCCCTTATTTCAGGCAGAAATTTCTCTATCTCCTTATGATCGGTGGAAACGGTCTCAAGTTTATTTACCCAGTTGAACAGCTGCTTGCCGCAGATATCGCTCCCTGTAGGTATTGGAATGGCATTAAATGACTTTTTCAGGAGTCTTTCAATCTTGTGAAGGTTGTTTTTTTCCTTCAGGTGAACGAGTGAAATGGAAATTCCGTTCTTTCCTGCCCTGCCGGTTCTTCCGCACCTGTGAGTATAAACTTCAGAATCGTCCGGAAGACTGAAGTTGATAACATGTGTAAGGTCATCCACATCCAGCCCGCGGGCAGCAACGTCAGTCGCAACAAGCATGTTCAGGTTCCTTTGCCTGAACTTGTTCATTACGGCATCGCGCTGTGCCTGCGACAGGTCACCGTGCAGCGCATCTGCATTATACCCGTCGTGGATCAGCTTTGAGGCTACCTCCTGTGTTTCTTTCCGGGTACGGCAAAAAACTATGGCATATATGTCCGGTTCATGGTCGGCTATGCGCTTGAGCACCTTGTATTTGTCCCTGGCATGCACAAGATAATAATTATGGCTGATGTTCTCGGCGGATGAATTTCTTACTCCCATTGTAATTTCAACTGGACTATTCATATACTTCTTTGCAATCGCCGCAATTTCTGATGACATGGTGGCCGAAAACAGAAGTGTTCTCCTGGCTTCAGGAACCTCTTCTAGAATCTCATTAATACTGTCGAGGAAGCCCATGTTCAGCATCTCGTCGGCCTCATCGAGAATTACCGTATTCACATTTGCCAGTTTAACTGCCCCCCTCCCGATAAGGTCAATAAGCCTGCCCGGAGTTGCAACAATGATCTGGACACCCTTCTTCAAACTCCTGATCTGGTTTTCAATGCTTGAACCTCCATAAACGGCCAGTATTCTTAAGTCGGTGTATTTTGCAAAATCTGACAGGTCGCCGGTAATCTGTATGCACAGTTCCCGTGTGGGGCATAGTATAAGAGCCTGTGGGGTGTTCAGCCTGGTATCTGTTGCCTGGACCAGCGGTAAGCCAAAAGCTGCTGTTTTACCTGTTCCTGTCTGGGCAAGGGCTATGATATCGCATTCTTCGTGAAGCATAAGGGGAATTACTTTGGATTGTACCGGCATTGGCTGAAGAAATCCCAAATCCTGTACTGCTTTCAGAACATTGGGATCAAATCCCAATTCTTCAAAATTTGTCATTAAATAATTTTATGTTGTGGATCCGGGAGCGGTCGATTTATTTGCCCGGCTGAAATGAACTCAAATGCAGGCTGGCTTAAATGCGTGTTGACGCTACTTGGAAATCACCTTGTTAATAATGGCGCAAAGGTAATTAAATAATCCTGATATTAAAATCACTTCTGTCACGGGGAGGGCTTTGAGGTGCCTGGCTTCCACATGATTTATAGAAAATTCCCTGAAACACCTGCAGGAAGAAAACGGCGGCAGGTAAAGCCAGGGTGCACCGTTAATCGGCACTTAAGGTTCCTGTTCCGGCATGATGTAACATGTAAATAAAGCTTGATTATTTTAATTTATTGAAAATAAAAGTATTATTCCGATTTTTAAGATTACCTTTCGGCAAATTAATTAAATAAAATCATGCAAAAAGGAACAGTAAAATTCTTCAATAAATCAAAAGGATTCGGATTCATTAAGGATGATAGCACCGGGAAAGAATACTTCGTGCATTCTTCAGGATTAATTGACAATATCAATGAGAATGATAAGGTAACTTTTGAAATTGAAATGGGAAAAAAAGGGTTGAATGCAGTAAAGGTAAAACTGGCTTAGTTTACCTCTGATGAACACTAATATTTTTGGGTCCCGCCAAAAGCGGGATTTTTTTTTCAAATCCGTTTAATATGACAGAGAAGAAAGTTATGATATTCAAGTCACCCGATCTCTCCAAGCTCAAGGAAGTTATAATCGATCACAGGACAAAAATATATGTTGCCCCCGATGCTGACATTGAAGAAGCTAAAAGTCGTTATCTCAGCAAAATAGCAGCGAAGAAAGCAAAATAACACGGTATTGTTTTTCTATCCTTTTACCTGAAGATTCTGACTTTCATTGCGGCTATTCCCTTTGATCCCCTGACTGTCTCGAAGATCACGATATTGTCTTCCTTTACGGGTTCAAGTAAATTGTTAGCATGAACAAACACCCTCTGGTTTGATTCCAGATCGCGGATGAATCCGAATCCCTTCGACTCGTTAAAAAAAGAGACAATACCCTTTCTTTCAGGGTTCGCTGCAAATTCCGGCTTGTTCCTGGTTACTTCCAGCTCAATACTACTGGCATCAGTGACAGTTATTTTATTCGGATCAGGGGGTGTGGAGCTTATTTTCCCGAATTCATCCACATAGGCTATCATATCTTCGAAGCTGGATTTTTTCCCTTCGCTTTTTTTCAAAGCACGTTTCTGGTCTTTTTCTTTTCTCTTCTGCTCCTGTTTCTTTTTCACTTCTTTCTTACCCGATGTTTCGTTCGATCTGCCCATATTTCTGTTTTTACCTGATTTAAGATTCTAATTATGCCAGCTGAAACTGATGTAAAAGTGCATTATTTGTTAATCGGTAAAGATTAAGAATAATGCAAACTCGCGAAGCTGGATCAGGTGCCAAAGATACGTTTAAATCCCGGAAAAAAATATTTATTACAAATACGTGATTAGCTGTATATTCCGAAGTTTCCTATCGAACAAAAGACAGTCCGCCGGCTGACGGAAGGAGCCTGTCATCCTGAGGGGAGCGACCGTTAAAAAATTGCCCGGTGGGCAATTTCAGGGAGCTGCCAGCCTGCAGGGGCGACAGGGTAACCGACGGGATTGTCCCGACAAGTCGGAACGGACCCTTTCATCCTGAGGGGAGCGACCGTTAAAAAATTGCCCGGTGGGCAATTTCAGGGAGCTGCCAGCCTGCAGGGGCGACAGGGTAACCGACGGGATTGTCCCGACAAGTCGGAACGGACCCTTTCATCCTG
>Ga0335069_10001441_pt1 | contig 38505 bp, 31 predicted proteins | sample Lox_Sample_11_FD_206714 | JGI IMG/M metagenome (GOLD analysis project Ga0335069, IMG submission 206714) | Soil microbial communities from Loxahatchee National Wildlife Refuge, Florida, United States - Lox_Sample_1.1 | ecosystem: Environmental > Terrestrial > Soil > Wetlands | place: USA...
GCTCGGCCCGATCCGTCTCACCTCGGCCCTGTTGCCTCATCTTAAGAAGCAGAGCCAGCCGACCATCATCAACGTGACATCGAGCCTGGCCTTTGCGCCCTTAGCGTTTGCGCCCGTGTACTGCGCCACCAAGGCCGCCCTGCACTCATGGACAGAGTCATTACGGTACCAGTTGAGCAGAACGGGGATGCAGGTCATCGAGCTAGTCCCACCGTACGTTCAGACCGAGCTCACAGGTCCTCGCCAAACCAGCGATCCACTGGCGATGCCCCTCAGCGATTTCATCGCGGAGGCGATGCAGATTCTCCGATTCCAGCCCAGCGTCGCGGAAGTCGTGGTCGAAAACGCTAAGCCGCAGCGTTTCGCCGCCGAGAGCGGCACAGAAGGCTATAACGCCCTGGTAAAGGGCTTCAACGATGCCATCGCCCAGACGATGTCGGCATAGCCAGGAAGATCCGGACCACCCAGGGCCACGGCGTTTCATCGCGGAAGCATGGTCTGGTTGGACCAGGTCTACTATCAACTGTCCGTTGTGCCGCGTGCGATGCGGCAAGAGAGGAATCATGAACCAGTCCCGTCTCGAAACGTCACAACTCAGCAAGGCCAAGGACCGGCTTGAACTCCCCAACAAAGGGTTGGCTGAGATTTGTCCCGAGTTGCAACGCCTCCTCGCCGACGTCTTCGCCATTTACATCAAGACCAAGAACTTTCACTGGCACATGAGTGGTCCGCATTTCCGCGATTACCATTTGCTGCTGGACGAACATGCCGATCAGCTGTTCGCCATGACCGACCCGATTGCCGAGCGCTGCCGAAAGCTGGGCGGCAATGCTCTTCGCTCTATCGGAGACATCGCTCGACAGCAGAGAGTTCGGGATAACGACGGCAAAGAACTGGCTCCCGAGGCAATGCTCGACGAGCTTCTCGCGGACAACAGATTGCTCGCTGGCAATTTCCGAGCCGGGCACTCCAGAGGGAAGTTCGCTACTGTTTCTCATAGACCAGGATCGTCTTGAGATTAGGACGATCCGGGCTCCAGAACTCCTCAACAAGTGTGCGACCGCCCGCACTGATCTTCATGGAACCTTGGTTGACCGTCTGGCCGTTTAGTTTTCTCAGCACAAGAAGTTCATCGTGATCCATCGTTTTGATCGCGACCGTAACCCCCGGTGGTACACCCGGACCTTGCCAAGCCGCATCCGGACCATCAAGTGTTAGATCGACATATTGCCCTTCCTTGGGGAAGGCGTAATGCAGATCATGGCCACGCAGCATTAGCGCCAGCAGTTGAGGTCGCGTTTCCAAGCGGTTCAGCTCCCGCCATCCGCCGATAAAACCGGCTGGACCAGACGCGCGTTCATAAACAACTTCCTTCGTTTTCAACGGGCGCTGCTGCGATTGGACTGCTGTCAGCTTTATACGCAACGATGCTTGGTCGGAAGACAACTCCCAATGAGCTGTTGTTACTACTGCGCCGTCGAAGCGCGTCGCGTGCAGACACTGCTCGACGGTTCCTTCTTGATTCCCAAGGTGGCCCCAGGAACCTACCTTGTCCTGGCATCCATAGCCGGATACATTTCCCCTCTCGCCATTCTGGGCGTCGGCAACGAGGATCTGCTTGAGCCCCCAGACGACTTGCGGAAGGTCATTGTCGAGCACGTCCCCACTATCTCCGTGGACGCCAACGGATCCGCATCCATTAACATTTCTCTCGAGCGCGCCGCGGCCGTGAACGGCACCGTCCTCTACGACGACGGCAGCCCCGCTCCCGGAATTGGAGTGCAACTGCGCCAACGAAAGGAAGGCAATTGGGTACCGGTTCACAACGTCGTCGGCGACGGCATGGGTTCCGGCAACTCCACCACCGACGACCGCGGCAACTTCCGCATCACCGGCCTGCCCCCTTTGAAGGAAGCTATCGTCGAAGCAGACATCAGTGCCCAGAACTCAACTCTCAATTTCAGTAAGAACGGCTTCAGCACTTCTGGAGGACCGTCGTTTTCGCTCGCGTTCTACTCCGGCAGCGCACTGCGCCCCAACGATGCCAAGTCCTTCCAACTCACCATGGGCGAAGAGCGCTCCGGTGAAGACATCACGCTTCCCATCTCCAAACTCCACAAGGTCCAGGGTGTCCTGCTTGCCAAGAAAGACGGTCATGTCTTGAACAATGGCTCTGTCTCTCTGCTGTTCGCCGACGATCGCAGCCAACTTGGCACCACCGAAATTGGCCCGGACAATGAAAACTTCGACTTCGCTTTCGTACCCGAGGGCGACTACTTCCTGAAGGTGAACTCCGCCGCCGATGCTAGCTTTGACGAGGTTCCCAATCCACCCGGCTCGGTTCCTCCGTCGTGGACAAAGACCACCGTGGTCCACGAATACGGCACTACCGAGATCCCGCTTCACGTCGACAGCGAGCGCACTGGCGTCACGGTCGATGTGCCGGAGAGACGTTCTGCCGCAAGCAAGGATGGTCAGCAGTGACCCCGCGTACCGCGTTCAGGTCCGAATTCCATGAATCAGGAGCATTCGCGGGACAATTATGGCGCTTACGGAAGCAACGTGATTGGGCTCACCTGGGTTCCTCGGTGGCGCTGATCCGCGAGCAACACGGCGGCCGGAAGGATGCGCTGGCCTCCAAGAAGCAATTCAGCCAATGTATTCCCCGTCGTCCATTGAATTGATGTAAATCCTCTCAAGCACCGGTCCTGCCGCTCTGATTTGCGGTGCCACAAATCCACAATTCTATGAGGAAATCGGCTGCGCTCGCAGTTTGTGGCCCAGCCATCGCGAAGACCGAGGCGAGCGATACGACTGCCCGAAGTGCTGTTCGCCGCGAGCGAGCTCTTCGGTCGAAATCGGTCTATTGAACTGGGCTGGAAACATTCAGCAATCGGTTCTCGGGCTGGCAAGGTCCGGTTGAAAGGAGCAGTATGAGACGCGCGATAATCGATTTAATCGCGATAGCCGAGCGGAGCAAGGGGTTTTCAGACCTGCCACCGGGATCAATCACAGACGAAATCGAAAGCGAGTTGGCCGAATACGGCTATGCGATCGGACGCAGCGATCGCCTGTGGCTCGGCGGATATCGAATTTACAGCCCGGAATCGATCGCCGCCGGAAACTACATGCCTTATACACCGAGATCTATTTTCACGTGCGCAAAATCTGATCATGCGCATGTGCCGGATGCAGGTGACATCAATGTCGAGGCGATCCTGGTCGATCGCGGAGAACTCCCGGCCAACTGACATTGGGCGATTCAGAGCTTCGCTCTTTTGCCCGTAGCAAGCGTCCGCAGGCACTCAAGAAATGATTCGGGTGGAGTAGACATCCGCTTCTCCATTCAAATCGAGCGCCGTCGGGGGGGGCGCTACCGCGTCGAGCTCACACTTATTCCTCTGCCTCCCCCGTGAACACTTTCTACACACGCACCTGTGCGCGAGACGCACGCAGAGAAACGTTGCGTCCCGTCCGAAGTTTCCTTCTGACCATGCTGGGCGAATACGGCAAGACGCTCACCATCTTGTGGTCTGACTCACTACCAGATCCAGAGGAAGAGGAACAACGCGTTGAGGAAGAAGAGGACGATGAGAATCTTCTGCCATCACAGCGTTGGCGTGAGCGTGGTTAACCGAGAGTGCGACATCTCGATATTTCCCGTTGTCTGACCGAGTGCAAGCTCTAGTATTGGCGTTTAAAGGACAAGATGTTTTCTCGACAGCGAGCTATATTGCGGTTAATCCAAAACGAGGGCGGTGCCATCGCCCGCCTCCGGCTGGTCAAGCTCGCATTTTTGCTGAGTCGCGAGCGGGCGGCGCCTCCAGCTGCTCTCTATAATTTCGTGCCCTATAAGCATGGCCCCTTTTCTTTCACCCTGTACCATGAACTGCGCGTACTCGGCCGGGACGGCTGGGTTGCAGAACAAGAGCACGACGTAGAGGTCGCTGAGGCACCGCATCTGGAGATTGCCTATCTGGATAAGGCGTTCATGAACTTAATCGACGAGGTAAGTGGCCGTCACCGCTCAGTTCCGACCCCGCAATTGTTAGATCGGGTTTATCACGACTATCCGTGGTTCACGCTGAATTCAGAATCACCGAAAAAGCGGGCTGTCTCCAGGCCAGAGGCTGAAACGGCAGTCTATACGGTCGGGTATGAAGGCATTATGGTGGATGCTTTGCTTGATCACCTGCTGCAGAAAGGCATCAGACGCCTCATTGACGTCCGCTGTAATCCCATTGCGCGTCGTTACGGATTTCACAAATCGACCCTCTGCAAGCTGTGTAGTGATGTTGGCATCGAATACATGCACTTTCCGGCGCTAGGGGTTCCTTCTGTGTGGCGGACAGACCTCTCCGACCAGGCAGCTTACGACCGACTGTTTCGAAGGTATGTGAAAGAGATCCTGCCGAAGCAACAAACCGTTGTCCAAAAAGTTGCTAGCCTAGTCAAAGAGATACCCTCCGTTCTGATGTGCATGGAGGCGGCCCATGATTGCTGCCACAGGAGCAAGCTCGGGGCGGAGCTGTCGTGCCTCACGTCGCTCCCCGTTGTTGAGCTGAGACAACAGCAGTGACGCCTTCATTCTCCAAGACAAAGGTCTTGATTACTGTCATGACATATCCCCATCCCTCAGAGTCTCATCAAGAGCTTGTGTGCACTGCGGGCGTGACCGAGGGCGGGGAATGGGTCCGGCTCTATCCAATTGACTACCGATATCGCCCGAAGAACCAACAATTCCGGAAATATCAATGGATCGAGATCGCCCTGGCCGATCACGGTGCGGGAAACAACGACCGGCGCGAAAGCCGCAGGCCTGATTTGGAATCCATTCGCTTGTTGGGAGACCCGCTTTCAACAAGGGATGGCTGGCGGGCGCGCCGGGAGATAATCGACCCCCTGCCCCATCACACTCGTTTAGAGCTGGAAGCCTTGTACGACAGCCAGAAGGTCTCCCTTGGAATCGTTCGGCCGACGGAGATCCTCGACCTTAAAGTCGAAACGGTTGGTCGCGAATGGAAACCGCAGTGGCAGACCACACTCAACCAATTCAATCTGTTTAGCGGGCCTCCGAAGCACCTGGAGAAGCTGCCTTACAAATTTAGCTACATATTCCGATGTGCCGATAGTGGCGACAAGGTACATACCGCAATGATCGAAGATTGGGAGCTTGGCGTGTTGTACCGGAGGGAAGTCGAACGACTCGGTGACGAACAGGCAGCGGTCGTTAATGTTCGCGCAAAATTCTTCGACGAGATCTGCGGCCCATCGAAGGACACGCGGCTTTTCATGGGGACGGTGTTTCCATACAACACATGGGTGGTAATCGGAGTATTCTGGCCACCCAGAGAATTGCAGCTAAGTCTGATTTGAAATGCCCTGACCGCGCGAAGAGAAGGAATCAGGCTTCAGCCAGCAGAGGGTTGGATTCGATGCTTCTATCATCGCGGCCGAGTGCCCGGTGCAGCACTGCTTCAAGCAGGCGGTTTTCTGCACGAGGCGAGTTGAGGGGTCCTGGCTTTTACAAGATCGATTTTGATGCTCACGACGTTGCAGCTAGGGTAATGATCATCGAGAGTAAAAGGCACGGACAGGGTCCCTCACCGCAGGAGCCGCCTGTAACTCTTCTCCAGCCCAGAGTGCAAGCGTGTTCGCCCGCCCGCCAGACAGCCGAATCGTTCCTGGTGACTTTCGCTCTTGGGACCACCACGGAGAACAAAGGAGAGAGAGGCGAGGGAGCAGAAGATTGGACTGGTCCCGAACTGGTCCCGAGGGAAAGCGCCCTAAACTTAAGTGTTTGATTTTATTGGCGTCCCCGACGGGATTTGAACCCGTGTTATCGCCGTGAAAGGGCGGTGTCCTGGGCCGGGCTAGACGACGGGGACGCGTGGGAGAGCAAAAACGACCAGACACAGCCGTATGCGCCCTTTTTGAAGGCTATCAACTCACCTACAGCATGTCAAAGTCCCTCGCGCCCCAGAAGCCAAACCGCAATTACGCTATCCTCAATGGAGATGCGCCGTTATCGCTATCTCGACCTGCTGACCATTGGGTTCGTTGTGGTTCTGCTCATTTCCAACCTGATCGGTCCAAAAATCTGTCAGCTGGGCCCGCTGCGCCCCAGTGCGGCCGAGTTCCTGTTCCCCCTCACCTATATATGTGGCGACATTTTCACCGAAGTCTACGGGTACGGCTCCTCACGCCGCGCCATCTGGCTCGGATTCTTCGCCATGGCCTTGCTCGCTGCGATGGGACAGATGGCCGTCTTTCTGCCTCCGGCCCCGGAATGGAGAGGCCAGGAAGCCTTCGCGACCGTCTTCGGCTTGGTGCCACGTTTTGCCTTTGCCAGCCTGGTTGCCTATTGGGCGGGCGAGTTCACCAATAGCTACACACTAGCCAAGCTGAAACTCTTCACCGGCGGGCGTTGGCTTTGGACCCGCACCGTGGGTTCCACTGTCACCGGTCAGGCCGTCGACACCGCTGTCATTGTGGTCGTCGCCTTTGCGGGTTCTCAGTCTCCCTGGATGCTGGCCCGAATGATCCTCTCCTCGTACCTGATTAAGGTAGCCGTGGAAGTCGTGGCGACGCCCGTCACATATCTGGTCGTGGGCTGGCTCAAGCGCGCCGAGGGCGTCGATACTTTTGACCGAGGGACGAATTTTAACCCGTTTGCCTGGATTGGTGAACGCGCCTGACCATTCCTGAGCCGCTCTGCAACAACCCGGGCTCATTCCGCTATTTTTTTGCGACAATGATCGGTCTCCGCGCGTCTCAAAGTGAGCCACAAACCAATCTTTCCGGCTCAAATGCGCCTGTTTACAGCTCACAGCGAGGATCGCTTGCCGGGTTGTAGGATGGGTGCTGCAATTCATTGAAGGCCCGTCTGTGTCGCCTGACAGGGAGGTGCAGACGGAGTCACGAGGGTTCCAGATTGAAACGCATTTTTGTTCCCGTGTACGCAGTAGCTCTCGGTCTGGTCGTTTCTGGTTGTCAGCAAAAACAGGCAGCAACACCGTCCAGAGCTGGCATGCAGGCCATGCCGGTCAAGACAGTTGCGGTCACGCTTGCCCCAGTGGCCCAGAGCAGCGAATATGTAGCGACCATCATGTCGCGGCGCTCAGCTACGCTTCAGCCTCAAGTCAGTGGACGTCTGACGCACATCGAAGTCAAATCCGGCGATCACGTGAAGGCTGGCCAGCTGATGATGGCCATCGACGCGCAGCCGCAGCTCGCTACCGTCGAAGCTCAGCGAGCGACCGAGCAGCAGAAGAAGGCTCTCTTCGACTACAACACGGTCGAAGTCGAGCGCCAGCATAAGCTCTTCGATGCCGGCATCATCAGCCGTGACGTGTGGGATCAGGCCCAGCAATCCTACGCCAACACCAAGGCCGACTACGAGTCCGCCGTGTCCCTGCGCAAAACGCAGGAGGCGCAACTGGCCTACTACTCGGTGCGCGCTCCTTACGACGGCATCGTTGGCGATGTGCCTGTCCATGTAGGCGACTACGTCTCGTCCAGCACGGTGCTCACGACTGTGGACGAGAATAAGGATCTTGAAGCGTACATCTACATTCCTACCGAGCGCGCCAGCGAGGTTCATCTTGGGCTCGGTGTCGAGCTCTACGACACCTCCGGCAAGCTGCTCGAGAAAACCAGGGTGGATTTCGTTTCGCCTCAGGTCGACAGCACCCTGCAGGGCATTCTGGTCAAGGCTCCAGTCCATCCCTCGGTCGAAATGGTGCGCAATGCGCAGATGATCAAAGCCAAGGTCATTTGGAGCACCAGGCCCATGGCAGTGGTGCCGGTGCTTGCAGTCACGCGCCTCGGCGGCCAGACGTTTGTTTTCGTTGCGCGCCAGCAGGACGGCCATACGGTCGCTGCTCAAACTCCTGTTGTCTTAGGCGACACCGTCGGCAACACCTATGCCATCTCTTCGGGATTGAATGCCGGCGACCAGGTCATTGTGTCCAGCACTCAGTTCCTCGTGAACGGCATGCCGGTCATGCCCATGGGCGCCTGAGCAGCTCAGCGTTTCAGCGCATCGGCGCGAAAGACTGCAGCTAGATTGTGTCGCGCCCTTCGCCGAATCCAAGAAAGAGGGTTCCGTTTGTTTGTCGACTTCTTCATTCATCGGCCAGTTTTCGCTACCGTCTGCGCGCTCATGATCATCCTCGCGGGGGCGATCTGCATTCCGAACCTTCCCATTGCGATGTATCCCAACCTCACTCCTCCGCAGGTGAGCGTTGCGTGCAATTACATCGGCGCCAATGCTGAAACCGTGGAGAAAGCGGTCACCATACCTCTGGAAGAAGCGATCAACGGTGTGGAAGGCATGCGTTACATCAGTTCGTCGAGCTCCAACGACGGCACGAGCATGGTCGATACCACCTTCACCACCGGCTACAACCTCGATATCGCCGCTGTTGACGTGCAAAATCGCGTGGCCAGCGTCACTGGCCGCCTGCCCTCTGCAGTCAATTCCACCGGGATCAGCATCACCAAGGCCAATCGCAACTTCGTCTTCGGCGCCGGATTCTTCACCCTCGACGGGCGCTACTCTAACGAGTTCATCTCCAACTACCTCGATGTGTATGTTAAAGACGCGATCAAGCGCGTCCCAGGCGTGGGCGACGTGCAGATTTTTGGCGAGCGCAAGTACGCCATGCGTGTCTGGCTCGACCCGTTGAAGCTGGCCTCCCGTAGCCTCACTGCGACCGACGTGGTTGCTGCTCTGTCCGAACAGAACGTGGAAATTCCTGCCGGCCAGCTGGGACAACCGCCGTCGAACAAGGATCAGGCATTTGAGATCCCCGTACGCGTCGTCGGCCGCCTCACCAGCCCAGCAGAATTCGACAACATTATCGTCAAAAACAATGCCAACGGACTTGTCCTTCTCAAAGACGTCGGCCACTCTGAGGTGGGCGCGGAAGACTACAGCTCTCTGCTCGAATACAACGGCCACGTGGCCCAGGGCATTGGCGTCATGCAGCTATCCAATGCCAACGCCCTCGACGTTGACTCGCGCGCCAAGGCCGTTCTGAAAGAACTCTCCAAGAGCTTTCCACCAGGACTCGAATACGCGGTTGCCTTCGATTCCACTACTGTGATCGGCGATTCGATCCGTGAAGTTCTGGTGACCCTTTCTGAAGCGATCGCCATCGTCATCACGGTCATCTTCCTCTTCCTGCTCGATTGGCGTGCAACCATCATTCCCGCGGTCACGATTCCCGTATCCCTCATCGGAACCTTCGCCTTCATTCGGGTCTTCAACTTCTCCATCAACTCGCTCACCCTCTTTGGCATCACCCTTGCAACTGGACTGGTGGTCGACGATGCCATCGTGGTGATCGAGAATGTGCAACGCCACATCGCGATGGAGCACTCCGATCCCCACGAAGCCACCTCGCGCGCCATGGGTGAAGTCACCAGCGCAGTCATCGCCACATCGCTGGTTTTGATTGCCGTCTTCGTGCCTGTCTCATTCTTCCCCGGCACCACCGGCATTCTTTACCGTCAGTTCTCCCTTACTATTGCGTTTTCGATTGCCATCTCGGCCTTCAACGCTCTCACCCTCTCGCCGGCGCTCTCGGCTCTGTTCCTGCGCGGCGAAGAAGCTCGCCCGCGCCAACTCGACTTTCTCCACATCGGCTTCATTTCGCGCGCCTTCGCTGCCTTCATCCACAGTGCCGATGCGTTCATCACCTGGCTGGCAAAAACCTACGCCCGCATCATTCACGTCGCTCTTCAGTTGCGCTACGTCCTGCTCTTGCTCTTCTTTGTCGGTCTTGGTGCGACTGTCTGGATCTATCAGCACGTCCCCACGGGGTTCATTCCTCAGGAAGATCAGGGCTTCCTCATGGGAATCGTCCAGGCGCCGCCGGGCTCTTCCCTGGACTACACGGCCGCTCTCTCCGACCGCGCGCAGGCCATCATCTATTCCAATAAAGACATCGCTGGTGCATTCTCGGTTACCGGTTTCAGCTTCTCTGGCGCGGCATCCAATCAGGGCCTGATGTTCATCAGCACCAAACCTGCCGACCAACGTCGCGGCAAAGGACATTCCACTGCGGACATCGTGCGCGATCTGTCACCGAAACTCGCGTCCCTCTTGTTCGTTCCCAATGGCGGCCTCGTCGCCGTCATCCAGCCTCCAGCTGTGTCGGGCGTGGGCAGCTATGGCGGGTTCCAGTTCATGCTCCAGGACTCAGGAGCCAATACGCTCTCCGATCTGGATCGCGTCGCCCATCAGATCGTTGCGGCAGGCAATGCCCGCAAGGACCTCACTGGCCTGATCACCACTTATTCCGCCAACGATCCCCAGGAACTGGTCACCATCGACCGCGAGAAAGCCAAGGCAATGAGTGTGCCTCTCTCGCAGATCACCAGCGCTCTTGGCGTATTCATGGGCTCGCAATACGTCAACGACTTCGACTTCAACAATCGCACCTACCGCGTCTTTGTCCAAGCCGACCAGCGATTCCGCATGAACGCGGGCAACTTGCACAGCTTCTATGTCCGTACCGATACCGGCCAAATGGTACCGCTCGACAACCTGGTCAAAATCAAGGAAAGCTCTGGACCGCCCGTAATCTCGCACTATAACCTTTTCCGGGCTGTCGAGATCGATGGTTCACCCGCACCGGGCTACAGTTCGGGGCAGGGAATCACCGGCATGGAGGACCTCGCCAAACAGGTCATGATGCCCGGCATGCGCTACGAGTGGACCGGCCTGACTCTCGACGAAATCGAGTCCAGCGGCCGTGCGCTCATCATCTTCGGCCTGGGCATTCTCGTCGTATATCTCACGCTCTCTGCGCAATACGAGAGCTTCGCGTTGCCCTTCATCATTCTTCTTGCTGTGCCGATGGCCGTGTTGGGCGCTTTGGGACTGGTCTCGCTGCGCGGGCTCTCCAACGATGTCTACTGTCAGATCGGTCTGGTCATGCTCATCGGCCTCTCCGCCAAAAACTCAATTCTGATCGTCGAGTTTGCCGAGCAGTTGCGGCGCAAAGGCCGCACCATCGCAGAGGCAGCGATCGAAGCCGCCGAACTGCGTCTCCGCCCAATCCTGATGACATCGTTTGCCTTTATCCTGGGTGTCCTGCCGCTCTATTTCGCCACCGGCGCCGGCGCTCTGGGAAGGCGCTCCGTGGGCACAACGATTGTCGGCGGCATGTTGCTTTCAACCGTCCTCAATTTGATCTTCATCCCTGTGCTCTACGTCTTGCTCAGCCGCCTGTTGAAGCGCGGAGACGTTGTCGCCGCCGAACCTGCACAGGCCTGACCCTTTCGCATCTGTCGCCGTCGCTCACTGCTTGTTGCGGTGGGCGACGATGCGGTCCTTGATCCTCTCGTATACCTCGCTCGGGACCACGCCCCGATTCACCAGATCGTCCTTGGCCCGATAGGGCCGGAACCGCACAATCCGCGCCGCCCAGACCCGCGCCATCCCCGGCACTTTCGCCAGTTCCTCCAAGGTCGCGTGATTGATGTCCACGGGCGCCTCCTGTTGTGTCCGCGCTTGCCCCGTCTCCTGCGGGCAGGCATCCAACAGACACAATCCAATCACGGCTCCCGCAACCCCCCGTCCGATTCTCAGCACAGAGCGATTCTCTCCCTGGCTCGCCCAGTACTGCAAATCCTGAACCCTACGGCGCATTTCATCATCCGGCCGTTCTCAAGCCCACCAATCTTCCTTAGAATGCGGGTATGGCAATCCCCCCCGTTGCTCCCGTGCCACACCCGGCAGAAGACAGGCGCCCAGTCGGCAAGACGCGGTCGATCCTGCTCAGTGCCCTCACCGCGCTTCTGATCGTCTGTTGCATCTTCCTTTGGACGACCCGAAGCTCAATGGAGAACCTTGCCTTCCTCCGTCAGAAGAGTCGCGCTTCGACAACCTCGAGCAAGAAGACTCTCGTTGATGTGACCACCTGGCAGACGGCAGAGACTCTCGCGGGGCTCGCTGTAACGGCCGAAGAGCAGGAATACGCGCGCGAAGCCGAGCGCCTCGCCGATCACGAGGTGGACCAGGCGTTTGCCTCTGCCCTTCGTCAGGCACGATTGAAGGCCGAACATCGGGTCCTGACCGGAGAGGCTCTTGCCCTCTCCCAGAAGATTGCGCAGCTGCAGCAACTGGTGAAACAAGATCAGGCCCTTGTGCAGAGCCTGACCCCGGCGCCCAATACATCGGCACAGGGAGGCAAGGCCGCTCCTGCACCCGCAGGTGACAGCGACGATCTCGACGTCGCCAAAGCGCAGCTCGGCCTTGACTCCGACGAACTGGACGACGCGCAAGATGACCTGGCGCGCGCCTCGGGCGACGACAGCTCTCAGATTCAGGATGAGCTGACGGCGCATGAAGCTTCAATGAAGGAGTACGACACCGCCTCGCACAACCCGGCGCAGGTCGCATCCGTCACTGAAAGACAGCATGGCACACTCGCAGCGCGAATCCGAGCCTGGTTCAACCAGACCGACCGATACAAATCCATCCTGCAGGCGCAGCAGAAAGCGCAACAGGACGCAGCCTCCCTCACCGCGGACCACAACAAGCTCGAAGGCCAGGCAGAACTCTCCGCTTCCGGATCGGCAAATAACGCTTCCGATCGGACCGCCAGGCTCGCAAGCCTGAAGGACCGCAGCGCCGAGCGCCAAATCCTTTTCATCTACGGCGATCGCATCCAAAGCAATCAACAGCTCGCTTCGGTCTATGGCAAGTGGGCCAATCAAGTGCTCGTGCAGCACCAGATCGTCCTGCATCTGATTCTTCGCTCGTTTGCCCTCATTCTCTTCATCCTCCTCTGCATGGTCGTCTGCGACGCCGTCATTCGCAAGTTGATGGCCCACCCCGCCCTCGATCGCCGGCAGAGCCAAACGCTGCGAAGCATCCTGCAACTCGGCATCCAGGTCATCGGTGTCATCCTCATCCTTCTCGTCATCTTCGGAACGCCCAAAGAGACTCCGACAATTCTCGGCCTCACCACTGCCGCTCTCACCGTTGCCCTCCAGGACTTCATCCTCGCTTTCCTCGGATGGTTCATTCTCATTGGCAGGAAGGGACTGCACGTCGGCGATTGGGTTGAGATCAACGGCGTCGGCGGCGAAGTCGTCGAAGTTGGCTTGTTCAGCACCACCTTGCTCGAGACCGGTGCCCTCGACGAGAAGGGCTACCCCACCGGCCGCCGCATCTCGTTCCCCAACAGTTTTGCCATCCGCGGTGCTTACTTCAATTTCTCCACCAGCGGCCAGTGGATGTGGGATGAAATCGCCGTAACTATCCCGTCGTCGTCCGATTCCATTGGCATGGTCGAGAGGATCCACGCCGCTGTGTCTGAGGAGACCGAGAAAAACTCCCAGCTGGCCGAACAAGAGTGGCAGCGCAGCGTGCACGGCAAAGGCCTCAGTCAGTTCAATGCGGTCCCTGTCGTCAACCTGCGGCCCGCTCCACCGGGAATCAACGTGCAGGTGCGATACGTGACGCGCGCGGCCGACCGCTTCGAGGTGCGGAATCGCCTCTATCGACGTGTCATTGAGCTCCTCCAGCAACCGGCCTCTGAGCAGAAGGGCAATACCGGCACGGCGTAGCTCGTCGGAGCGCCACCAAGTTACTAGTTGACACACCCCAGGGTCTACCCATACCTTGAAGCTAATGCAGATTCACCGCCATCATGGACATCACCACCATCACGGGATACCCATGCCGGCGGACTGTCATGGCTTAAACTAAGCAGCCAGAGAGATCGGAAACCAAGGCCCGCCGGCGACCACGCTGGCGGGCTTTTTCTTTGCCACAAATCTCAACCAAGGAATGAAACCGTGGAACGGATCGACTTCGACAAGATGGACGGCCTCGTCCCCGGCATCGTGCAGGATGCCCAAACAGGCCAGGTGCTGATGCTGGGCTTCCTCAACGAGACCAGCTACGCGAAAACACTTGAAACCGGCTTCGTCACCTTCTGGAGCCGCACCCGCAAGAAGCTCTGGATGAAGGGCGAAACCAGCGGCAATCGCTTGCGGATCGTCTCCACATCGACCGACTGCGACAATGACGCGCTTTTGTTCCGCGTAACCGTCGATGGCGACGGCCTGGTATGCCACGAAGGAACGGTCAGCTGCTTCACCCGCCCGATCGAACTCGCGGAGGCCGCTCGTGGCTAACAAACTCCGTCTCGGCCTTCCCAAAGGCAGCCTGCAGGATGCCACTCTCGCTCTCTTCCGCCGTGCGGGCTGGAACATCTACGCCGATGGCCGCTCTTACTTTCCATCGATCGACGACAGCGAGATCGACTGCATGCTCATCCGCGCTCAGGAGATGGCACGCTATGTCGAGCATGGCGTCCTCGACGCGGGCCTCACCGGCATTGACTGGGTCGTCGAGAGCGGCCTCGACGTCACCAGCGTCACCACTCTGACCTACGCCAAGCAGAGCCGTCGCAAAGTTCGCTGGGTCCTCGCCGTCCCCGAAGCCAGCGGCTTCACCAAAGCCGAAGACCTCGAAGGCAAGATCATCGCCACCGAACTCGTCGAAGTCACCAAGCGCTACTTCGCCGGCAAGGGTGTGAATGTCAAAGTCGAGTTCAGCTGGGGAGCAACCGAAGTCAAGCCTCCCATGCTCGCCGATGCCATCGTCGAAGTCACGGAGACCGGAAGCTCGCTCAAAGCGAATCACCTCAAAATCATCGATACCGTCATGGAGAGCGAGACACACTTGATCGCCAGCAAAATCGCCCTCGCTGACGCGTGGAAGAGCGCCAAGATCGACCAGATCTCCTTGATGCTTCGTGGCGCCATCGATGCCCAATCGCAAGTCGGACTCATGCTCAACGTCCGCCGTGCCGACCTCGAGGCCGTCCTTGCTGTGCTTCCCGCCCTCAATTCGCCGACTGTCTCCCAATTGAGCAACTCCGAGTGGGTCGCGGTGAATACCATCGTTGAGGAAGGCATCGCGCGTGATGTCATCCCTCGCCTGAAGGCCGCGCGGGCAACTGGCATCGTCGAGTATCCCCTGAACAAGGTGGTCCTGTGAGACGCAAACCATGAAACTGCTCCGAACCAAAGGCCGTGGCGCACGCAAGGCCGAGCAGGCGCTGGCAGCACTCGAGGCACGCAGCGCCAGCTCGCTCGAGTCAGTCCTTCCGGCCGTCGAGCGCATCGTCGCCGGCGTACGCAAACAGGGCAATCGTGCCCTGCTGCGCTACGCCGCCAAGTTCGACGGCCTGCCTGCGTCCGAAAGTCTGCGCATAACTTCTGATGAGATGCGGTCCGCGTGGAAAGCCCTCGACCCCGCTTTGCGCGATGCGCTAACGACCGCCGCCAACCAGATCCGCGCTTTCGCGCGCCGTCAGTTGCCTGCTTCCTGGAAGCTCTCGCCTCTTCGCGGTCTGAGGACGGGCCAGTTGGTTCGGTCTTTGGGCTCCGTGGGCTGCTATGTTCCCAGCGGCCGTCATCCGCTCCCTTCGACGTTGCTGATGACCGCCATCCCCGCCCAGGTGGCAGGCGTCGGCCGCATCGTCGTCGTCTCGCCAAAACCGGCGCCGGAGACTCTCGCTGCCGCACATCTTCTCGGCATTACCGAGTTCTACCGCCTCGGCGGTGCCCATGCTGTCGCTGCTCTCGCCTATGGCACCGACACCATCGCACGGGTCGACAAGATCGTCGGTCCTGGCAATCTCTATGTCACCGCTGCCAAGCGCCTCGTCGCCTTTGACTGCGCCATCGACATGCTCGCCGGCCCAACCGAGATCGTCGTTACCAGCGATCGTGGCCGTCCTGCCGACATCGCCTCCGATCTCGTCGCCCAGGCCGAACATGATCCTGAGGCCCTGGCCATCTTCGTCACCACGCGTGACGATCTCGCTCGCACAGTGGCCGCCGAAGTCAAAGAGCGCAGCCGAACAAACCCCGTCGCTCGCCAAGCCCTCGAGCGCAACGGAATCATCTTCGTAGTAGCCGGCGCGGTCGAAGCGCACGAAATCACCAATCGCCTCGCGCCTGAGCACCTCACTGTCGACTCCGCCACAGACCTTGCATGGGTCCAGAACGCCGGCTCCGTCTTCATTGGTCGCTGGTCGGCACAGCCCATGGGCGACTACATCTCCGGTCCCAATCACACGCTGCCCACCGGCGGAATGGCACGCGTCCGCGGCGGCCTGAGTGTGAACGACTTCGTCAAGCTCATCACCGTGCAGGAGTACACCGAGCGCGGGGTCCGTTCGCTCGGCCCGCCTGCCGCATTGCTCGCCGAGGCCGAAGGCCTCATGGGTCATGCCGAAGCGATTCGTACGCGCCTCAAGAGGAGGCCCCGTGACTGAACGAAGAGTGGAAGTGCGGGCATCTTCAGGTTCCAGTACAAGTCCGAATCCGGCCCCAGCCCTGGTGGCCCCACGTATCCGTGTTCAGGCGATGAAGGAATATCATCCGCCACTCGGCGACCGTTCTGTCCTGCGCCTCGACTTTAACGAGAACACGCTCGCCTGCTCGCCAAAAGTCCGCGAAGTACTCGGACGCATCTCCGCAGGCGAACTCACGCGTTATCCCGAACGCGAACCGGTCGAAGCGCTCGTCGCCGACAACCTTCATCTTTCTCCCCAGCAGGTCGTTCTCACCAACGGCGTTGACGAAGCGATTCACGTGCTCTTCGAAACTTTCCTCGATGCAGGCGATGAGCTGCTTCTGCCCGTCCCCACCTACACCATGTATGAGGTCTACGCCTCGGCCACCGAAGCCCGCATCGTTCCTGTGCAGGCCGCAAGCGATCTCCAGTTCCCCTTCGAGAGCCTTCAGGCAGCCATCACGCCCCGAACCAAGATCGTTGCCATCGCCAACCCCAACAGTCCCTCTGGCTCCGTGGCCACTCGTGCTCAACTCATCGAAATCGCCCGTTGCGCTCCGCACGCGGTTGTTCTCGTCGATGAGGCTTACTTCCACTTCCACGGTGAGACGGTCATGGATCTGATCGGCGAGGTCCCCAACCTCATCGTGGCCCGCACTTTCTCTAAAGCCTACGGCCTTGCCGGCCTTCGCCTCGGACTGCTCGCCGGTCCAACCGGATTGATGCGCTGGATTCGCCGCGTGCTCTCTCCCTACAGCGTGAACTCGCTCGCTCTCGCCTGCCTTCCTCCCGCTCTCGAAGACACTGCCTACCTCGAGTGGTACGTGGGCGAAGTCCTCGCCGCCCGCGCGGAATTCGAAGCAGCCCTGGACAAGGAAGGAGTCCGCCGCTGGCCGAGCCACGCCAACTTTGTTCTGGTCGACATTGGTCCTCAGCACGGGGACTTCGTCCGCCGCATGCGTGCTGCCGCCGTCCTGGTCCGCGACCGCTCCAACGATCCCGGCTGCGACGGCTGCGTCCGCATCACCATCGGCACACGCCAGCAGATGCGCTCCGCCGCGGCTGCTCTTCATGAAACCCTCGCTACCCTGCGCAACGGAAACGCGCCAAGATGACCCCTGCGACGAAATCACCAGCCAAAGGTCCATCGGGAAAAACTCGATGCGCCGCGTTCGAACGCAATACAACCGAAACGCGCATCGCCCTCTCCCTCACCATCGAAGGCCGAGGACGCTACAAGATCGCTACCGGCATCCGCTTCTTCGATCACATGCTGGAGCTTTTTGCCCGCCATGGCGCCTTCGATCTTGAGCTCACATGTAAGGGCGATCTCGACGTCGATCAGCACCACACCGTCGAAGACGTGGGCATCGCCCTCGGCGAGGCCTTCGATCGTGCCCTCGGCGACAAGCGCGGAATCCTGCGCGCCGGCTACTTCCTAATGCCGATGGATGAGACTCTTGCCATTGCCGCCGTCGACCTGAGTGGCCGCGCCGCTTTCGCTGTCGACACCAAGGTCCGTACCCGCCTAGTCGGCGACCTGCAAACAGAACTTGTCACCGACTTCTTCGAAGGCTTTGCCCGTGGCGCGCGTGCCAACGTTCACGTCAAAACCATGTACGGCCGTTCGAACCATCACAAGATCGAGGCAATCTTCAAAGCTTTTGCGCGCGCCCTGCGTGTAGCCTGCTCGCGCGACAAGCAACTCGGCACAATGCTGCCCTCGACGAAGGGACTGCTCTAGCTACAAACGAATCCCGTCCAGAGAAAAGAGGAAGATGCACGTTACCGTCATCGATTACAAAGCCGGCAACCTCACCTCGGTACTCAAGGCGCTGCGACATCTCGGCGCGGAACCGATCGTGACCGACGGCGATCCGGCCCCGATTGAATCCGCCCAGCGCATCGTCTTGCCTGGCGTGGGCCACTTCGCCGCAACCCAGCGCCTCGATGACACGGGTCTCACCGGCGCCATTCGCGCTGCCATCGGCCGCGGGGTCCCTTTCCTCGGCATCTGCGTCGGTATGCAGTGGATCTACGCCGGCTCAACCGAGGCGCCCGGCCAGCCTGGACTTGCTGCATTCCCCGAGCAATGCGCGCGTTTCCCTGAAGGCAAAGAGAAAGTTCCCCACGTCGGATGGAACTCGCTCGCCGTGAGCCCCCAATCGCGCCTGCTCGCCGGCGTGCGCAACGGCGAGCACGTCTACTTCACGCATTCCTATCGTGCTCCGGTCACCGAGTTCACCGTCGCGACAACAAACTACATCGAATCCTTCGCCGCTGCCGTCGAGCACGGCAACGTCTACGGCGTCCAGTTCCATCCGGAAAAGTCCGGCGCGACCGGTCTCAAAATCCTGCGCAACTTCCTGGAGATCGCGGCATGCTGACGAAACGCATCATCGCCTGTCTCGATGTCGATGCCGGCCGCGTCGTCAAGGGCGTCCAGTTTGTCGACATCGTCGACGCTGGCGATCCCGCCGAACTTGCCGCACGCCATGCGCGCGAGGGCGCCGACGAAATCGTCATGCTCGACATCACCGCAACGCACGAACGCCGCCAGACGCTCCTTGACACCGTGCGTCGGGCCGCGCGCGAGCTCTTCGTGCCCTTCTGCGTGGGCGGCGGCATTCGCAGTGCCTACGACGCAGAGCAGGTCTTTGACGCCGGCGCGGACAAGGTCAGCGTCAACTCCGCTGCACTTTCTGACCCTGCACTCATCGACGCCATCGGTCGCAGCTTCGGGGCGCAGGCCGTTGTTGTCGCCATCGACGCCCGCCGCGATCCTCAAGCCGCCGACCCTGTTCGCGATGCTCAGGTCTTCGTCCAGGGAGGCCGCAAACCCACCGGCCGTCGCGTCGTTGAGTGGGCGCGAGAGGCCGAGTCGCGCGGCGCCGGCGAAATCCTCCTCACTTCGATGGACTCCGACGGCACGCGCGCCGGCTTTGACTGCGAGCTCACCGCCGCTGTCAGCGAGTCGGTTCGCATCCCCGTCATCGCCTCGGGGGGTGCAGGCACCGTTGCCCATTTCACCGATGTCTTCGCGCGCGGCAAAGCCGATGCAGCCCTTGCCGCGTCCATCTTTCACTTCGGCGTTTCAAGTGCCCGTTCCCTGAAGCAGGAACTTGCCCAGGCCGGCGTTCCCGTGAGGTTGCCATGCTGATTCCTTCCATCGATCTCATGGGCGGTCGCATCGTCCAGCTAGTGCAGGGAGAAAAACTGCGCCTAGCCTTCGACGACTTCGAGTACTGGATCCAGAAGTTCGCCAGGTATCCGCTCGTCCAGCTCATCGATCTCGACGCCGCCATGCGTCAGGGCGACAACTCCGCGCTCGTCGCGCAAATTACTAAGCGCTTGCCGTGCCAGGTCGGTGGCGGAATTCGCACCATCGAGCGCGTGCGCCAGCTTCTCGATGCCGGTGCCCACCGAGTCATCATCGGCTCCGCTCTCTTCACTGACGATGGCAAGGTGAACACCGCAGTCGCCGAAACTCTTGCCCGCGCAGTTGGCGCAGACCGCCTCATCGCCGGCATCGACACGAAGAATGGTCGCATCGCCGTGAAGGGCTGGAAAGCCGAAGTAGCTCTCTCACCGGATGAAGCGATTCCACAACTCGGGCCGTACGTTCACGGTTTCCTCTACACACACGTCGATGGCGAGGGCCTGCTCGGAGGATTCCCAATCGAAATCGCAACACGGCTTCGCCAACGCACGAAGAAGCAGCTCATCGTTGCTGGAGGTATCCGCACCCGCGAAGAGATCGACGCCCTTCACTCGATCGGCGCAGATTCCGTCGTGGGTATGGCCATCTACAGCGATTTACTAGCCGTCTGATCCTCGCACCCGCGTATCGTGCATGCTCTGAGAGGACGCCTTGTCGACTTCGTCCGGTATTCTGAAACCAGAATTCTCGCGAAAGGGAAGAGCGCATGCCAATCAAAGAAAGTGGAATCCGGCTCGCCAGGCGGCTGGATGAAGTGGGCTTTTCTGACATCGTTCAAGTCCGCAATAGGGTGATGGCGATGCGTGCGGAAGGTTTGCAGGTGCACCCATTGCATGGAGGCGAACCCTACTTCGAGACGCCGGATGAGATCAAGTTCGCGGCGGTGCGCGCGCTCGTCGACAATCAAACCCATTACGCCCCCTCCTCAGGCCTGCCGGGCTTGCGCAAGGCGCTCGCCGAGAAACTCGCTGCAAAGAATCGCATTCATATTTCAATCGATGAGGTGATCGCTACTGTCGGCGCGTCACAGGCTCTCTACGGAGCGTTCCAGAGCGTTCTCGATCAGGGCGACGATGCACTCGTCTTTTCTCCTTATTGGACGCCCATCGGCGACCTCGTCACAGGCGCGCAGGCACGTCCATTGCTTGTTCCCACAACCACGGCTCGGCGCAACGGCATCCGCAAAACGCTCGAGCAATTCTCCACACCCAAGACGCGCGCCATCTACTACAACACGCCGCAGAATCCCAGTGGCCTCGTCTTCACCCGCGCCGAAGCCGAAGAGGTCGCTTCCTTCGCCATCGAGCGTGACCTGATTGTCATCGCCGACGAAGCCTATGAAGATCTCGTCTACGACGGTGAGCACGTCTCAATCGCCTCATTGCCCGGCATGCTCGAGCGCACCATCACCTGCTTCACGTTCTCCAAAACCTATGGCATGACCGGTTGGCGCGCAGGTTATGCCGTTGCCAAAGAGCCTTTCATGACCGCGCTGCGCAAGATAGTTCTCTATTCCACCAACGGCGTCGCCACGTTTGTACAGCATGCCATCATGCACGCACTCAAGACTCCCGAGTCTCAGATCGCCGCCCATCGCGAGGAGTATCGCAAGCGGCGCGACCTGCTTGTGTCTGCGTTGAACGAGGTTGGGCTTGAGTGCGAGCCCCCTGCTGGCGCCTTCTACGCATTCCCCAATGTGGAGAAGATCAACAAGAACAGCCGGACCGCGGCACAGATCCTTCTCGATAAGGCGCACATCGCAACCATTCCCGGCTCTGTCTTCGGGGCTCAGGGCGAAGGACATCTGCGCTTCGGTTATGCCATCTCGGTTCCGGAGATCGAAGCCTGCGCCGAAGCTCTGCGCCGCTTTCTCAAATAGCCCTATTCTTGCTTCTGCGCTTCGCCCACGGTGTGGCTCGTCTCAACACGTGCGGCTCGCAACAACTGCGCAATCTGTTTCAGGTGCAGCTGCACCGCATATGCACGCAGAATCTCGGCCTGCGAAAACTGCGAGCCCGTGTGACGCACCTCGGCCATACGCGCCTCCAGCTGCGTGATGTCTTCTTCCAGATTGATTCCCGGGGGAGCTGCATGGAATCGCCAATGATGGATGCATGCTGCCAGAGAGTGAAATCCGCTGCGGATATCGACGACGAGCCTCCCCAGAGCCGGTTCGAGCTGCTCCACGTATTTGTCGTCGTGGCTGTCGCGCACGGCAAACTCCAGCGCCACCAGCGCGTCGAAGATCGACCGTCCGAATTGGGCAAGCATGTTCAAGCCTTCGCGCCATCCTGGACCGCCCGAAGGCTCGTTGCGTGCCGCTTCCAACAAGGCATTGTTCCCGCGCAGGGACGCAAGAGCATCTTCTCGCTTTGTCGCCAGGCTTTCTGAGGGAGACCCTCCAAATCCATGCAGGACCTCCTCAAAGAAGGTGCTCAGAACAAGGAACTCCTGTGCCAGCCCATCGCGCAGCCGCAGCCGGGCGCGGTCCGGAAACACAAAGGTAGAAACCAGAAGCGCGATCACGATTCCCAGAAAAACCTGGCTGACGCGATCGAGAGCGACCGTCCAGTGCGAACTCGCATTCTGCACCAGCATGACGATTGTGATCGTGACCCCGGCGAGCCGCGAACTACTGCGAAATCCGAGCAACCCGCAGAGCGTCACCGCCGCGACCAGGGCCAGAACGTAGTTCCAGGGAAGCGACCCGAACAGCGAAAACGAAAACCCGAAGACGGCTCCGATCAAAGTTCCTAGCAGACGATCGCGCGAGGCCGTTATCGTTGACCCGAAGTTCGACTGCAGGACAATGATCGCGCTGATCGCCCCCCAGTACCCATCGTGCAGCCCGAAGTGCAACGCCAGCCACCAGCACAATCCGGCTGCAAGTGCTGTCTTGGCGGCGTGAATCAACAGCCGCCGATGCTCCCAGCTCAGCAGACTGGCATGCTCCGCCTGGTCGACACGCAGCTTTTGCGCCAGTTTCTGTTGCGACCACGTCTTGTTTGTCAGGAATCGCATCGACAAATCCGGATCTGTAAACAGTGCACTACAAGCATGCCATGGCCGTCCGGCGTTCCGTCCAGGCTCTGCCGCATTGAGCCGTGTAGCATAAAAGAGGAGAGCGTTTCCCAGCCCCGTCCATGCTACGAGTCGGATACCCTGTCGTTATCCCTGCTGCACTGTTCGCCGGCTTCCCCAAGGAAGTCGAGCTCATCCCCCTGTCCGACAAGCTCGACCGCGACATCGACATCGACGTGTGGATCCCCGATCCCTACCCCACCCGCGCTCAGCGCATCGTGCCGCATCTGCGCGGCGTCAAGCTCGTTCTCTCGCTCATGGCTGGCACTGAGTGGATCCCCGACGCCATGGGGCCGCACGTCACCATCTGTAATGCGCGCGGCGCCCACAACATCTCAACCGCAGAGTGCACCCTTACGCTGATCCTTTCGTCGCTCAAATACATTCCGCTCTACCAGCAGATGCAGCGCGCCGGCGAATGGAAGCGCCGCTTTGAAGCACCCACACACTACGCGCAGATGACCGGAGACCCAGAGCCCCACTACCCGCCCATCATGCATGAAGAGCTGACCGGCAAGCGAATCCTGCTGGTGGGCTATGGTTCCATCGGTAAAGAGATCGAACGCATGCTCGCGCCGTTCCACGTCGAACTGACTCGCGTCGCGCGAGCCCCTCGCACTTCGCCGGAGGTTCATCCCGTCAGCGAGCTCGACGCGCTCCTCCCCATGGCCGAGATCGTGATTCTCATCTTGCCGTCAACCGCGGAATCGCGCCACCTGATCAATGCAGCCAGGCTCGCTCTCCTTAAGCAGGGCACACTACTGGTCAACGCGGCCCGCGGTCCTGTCGTCGATACCGACGCCCTCGTCGAGGCTCTCAACTCCGGCCGCATTCGCGCTGCACTGGACGTTACCGATCCCGAGCCGCTGCCCGATGGTCATCCTCTCTGGAAATGCCCGAACCTGGTCATCACGCCTCACATCGGCGGATCCACCCCGATGTTTGCCCCTCGCTCTGTGAAGACCGCCGAAGACGAGCTGCGCCGCTACCTTGCCGGCGAACCTCTGCACAACGTGGTTCAGGCCGCAATCTGATCGGCGGCAGCTGGAGCTCTCCGCCAATCCCGCAGACCCAGCACCGCAAGCGCAACAAGAATCGCATACAGCACCGCAGTTGCCCGCAGGTTCTTGTACAGGTATTCGCCGATGTAGGTCAGGTCCACGACAATCCACAGCCACCAGTTCGCCGTGTGTTTGCGCGCCTGCCACCAGCTCGCCACAAGGCTGAAACTCGTTAACGTCGCATCCAGGAAGGGAAGTGCGGCGTGCAGCCGCTTTGCCAGTTCACCCAGCACGAAACTGCCTGCAATACCTGCAGCAACGGCGATGAGCAGACTTGCTAGGGGCAGTCGAACAACCCGAATCTCTCCTTCCTCGCGATATCCGCGCCACCAGAACCACCACCCGTACAGGGTGAATGCAAGAAAGAAGATCTGCAGCAGCGCGTCGGAAAGAAGCTGGGCCCGATAGAAGACCACAAGATAGAAGACATCTGCAGCCAGCGTGATCGGCCAGCACAGCATCGACCGCTTCGTCGTCAGCCAGATTCCGAGAACGGTCGTGACGAATCCGGCAATCTCCATCCAGTTTTCGGCGAGGTAGGCGGCAATCGTGGTCCAATTCATCGGTACGCCTCCCGGCCTTCCTTGCGCCCGCCAGCCTCGGCCCAGCGCCGCAGCTCCTCCAGCAATCTGCGTCCTGCCAAACTGTAGAACCACCGCGCATGTCCAACAAGGTAGCCATGCGTCGCGATCCGCGCCTTTTCCGGTGACTTCAGCACGCCGAGAAAATAATCGGCTTCCGTCAGCGCAAACTCCGCATGGCACAGCGCCGTCATCGGCGCCAGTGCCGCCGCTTCTTGGGCCGACAGCGGCCGCTCCTGCTCGTAGCCCGCAAGCAGCGCGCGCAAGTGGGCGAAGTGCACAGCAACGTCATCCGGGTGTTCCGGATCGTTCACCAGTGTCAGCCACTCCACAACACTGCGCTCGATCGCGATGGCCAGATCGTGCACAGCATCGGTCCGGTCCGCCAGTCCAAAGTCGATCACCCCGATCGCCCGTGCCGCGTCGTCGGTGCCGCTCCAGAAAAGATTCGACGCATGCAGATCGTTGTGTGTCCACAAGGGCTCCAACGCCGGCAGCAGTGGCCCAAGCTCAGCCTGAAAGGGCATCAGCAACTCCAATGCCTCATCGCAATCGTCGCGTGTCGCCGCATGCGCAGCCAACGCAGGCCTCGCGTCCAGATACGCCCTCATCGCCGCGGCCGGTTCAGCCGACGAAAAGATCGAGAAGCTCGACACCAATGGCCGCACGCCGCGCGCCGGCTCGGCAAAACCTTCAGCCGCTCGATGCATCCGCGCCAGCATCTGCCCGGCGGATCGCGCATGTGCCGCAGACCGGAACGGCGTCCATGAGATCGCGTCCTTGTAAACATCGACGCCCGGCGGCGTGGCGTGTACTTCATAGGTCCATTCAATGGCTTCCACTGCGGTTTCGCCGCTCGCCGTCGCCAGAACACGTGGCACAGGCACGCCGTTCGCCCGCAGATGCTCCAGAAATCGATGCTCCTCGCGCAAGCCTTCGCCATCGCGCACAGCGCGTGCATGCCGCTTCACGAAGACGTGCTTGTCTCGCACCGCCACCAGGCTTGCCGCCGAAAATGGCCGCGGGCTCACCGACAGGATCTCGACCGGCCCTTCGCATCCCGGATACTGCTGCAAAACTCCGGCGATCTCCGCCTCAGTGAGCGGTGGCCAATCCGGCTCCACGAGCGCCCCGTCCATCCCATGAGCCACTGCCGTTGTAATGGCGCTGATCTCTTCTGTCATGCGCTTCAGAATGTATAGTGCGCCGAGACCCGCACTGTCGTTGGAGCTCCCTGATGGATGAAGGTATCACCGTAGCTCGCGCCCGTGTCCTTCCAATAGCGTTTGTTCAGAATGTTGTCCGCATACAATCGCAGCGTTACGTGGCCCTGTTCGCCGCCAGGCGTATACCGCGCGCCAAGGTTGATCAAATTGAATCCGGGCACGCTGACCGCATCGTCACGCATCGCTTCTTTGCGGCTCGTGTAGCTCCAGCCCGGCGTCAGATGCAGCCCATGCGCATGCGGCACCAGCACATCCGCAAACAGCGTCGTGTGCACATGCGGCACGTTGATCACCTGCTTGTTGTCGAATGCCGGCGTACCGGTATCGCTCGACTCCGCCTGCATCGCCGTCAACGAGCCCGTGAGTTGCAGCCAACTCGAAGCCTTTCCTTGTGCACTTAGCTCGACGCCGTCATGCGTCTCATGTCCGTCTGCCTCGAAGCACAAGTCGCCAGGCGCCACATCGCCGCCAGCCGACAAGTTGCTCGCGCAAAAACTGTCCGCCGCCTCGATCACGCGCGGATAGAAGAACGGCTGCCGCATCCGAAACAGCGCTGCCGTCAGCAGAATCTGTCGTTCGTACTTCACACCCACCTCAGCCTGGCGCGTCGAAAATGGATCGAGGAACACATTCGCGTTATCGACCCACCACGGTGCCTGCTGCCCCAGCGACAGCAGCACGCCATAGTTGCCGTACAGCATCACATCCTTTGTCGGAGCGTAGGTCAACGCATACTGCGGCAGCCACAACGTCCGCGCCGACGTGTAGTTGAAGTCGCCCACCCGGACAAAGCGCCCGCCTGCCAGTGCAGTGACTCCTCCCGGCAGATGCACGCGATCCTGCAGGATCGCCGATGCCTGGTGATCGAAATCTGCCAACGCCGACGGTCCTGCCGTCTGGTAAGGACTCTCCGGCGCATACGCGATATTCGGCTGATACAGGTTCTCCACACCCAGCGGTGTGTACACGATGCTCGACGATAGATCCACCCCGCGATGGAAGAGCGAGCCGCCCGCGGCCACATCGTGCCCAATCTTCCCGGTCGTGAAATGGCCTGTCACCAGCGCCTCACCTACCGCATCGATCCGCAACTCGCCGGGGCTCCGATAGTCGTAGATCTCGTAGCTGCCGTCCGGGCAGAAGAGGTAGTACGGCGAATCAGGGCACAGCGAGTTGCCATTGGCATCCAGTGCCGCGCCATAGGGCCAGATCACGTTGTCGTCGATCAGCGAATGACTATATGACCCATTGAGCCGCCCCGACCACAGTCCGTTGAAGCGATGCACCAGCCGTGCGCTCGCATTTATCGTGTCGAATGTGTTCGGCTTGCTCCACGACTGAAAGCCGAGCATTGTCGACGGAAACAACTCCGTGGGCACCGCCGTTCCCCCCAGCAGCTGATAGCCCGCCTCGGACCGTTCTACCTTATGCTGATACTCGAAATCGCCGAACAGATCCGTCGCCGCACCGAACTTCAATTCGCCATCTGCCGCGCCCACTCCACGCCATCCGTTCGCATGCTGCACATAGGTGTGCATGTCTTCGCCGGCAAGATTCAAACGAATCCCCGGTTGCAGCTGTCCCCCAAACATGCGGCTCACATCCAGTGCACCGTACGAAGTCCCGCGATGATCGCTCGCCAGATCGACGGCCGGATGCACATGTGGCGCCGGCTCCTTCGTCACATAGTCAATCAGCCCTCCTGCCGAGGCCACGCCGCTTTCCACACCGGCGATGCCCTTCACAATCTCCACGCTCTGCTTGTTTTCGAGCGGCACATCCTGCTCGCCGGCGATCGTCATGCCATCGATCTCAAGCCCCGTTGCCAGGTCGATCGGAAATCCGCGAATCTCGAAGTCGCCGTAGTAGCCCACCGGCGCATAATCTTCGCCCACCGACGCGTCGTTCTTCACCACGTCCGTCAGCGTACGCGACATCTGATCGCTCATCACTGCGCTCGACACCGCCGTTACCGACAGTGGAGTCTCCTTCAGCAGCGCGCCATCCAGGCTGCCCGCGGTCGTCGTCCCCGTCAGGTAGTCGTCCTTCACTTCGCCGTGAACCTCAACTGTGGTCGTCACACGCGGCAACTGCGCCTGCGCTTGGGATTGAGCCGCACTCGTCGGATGCGCATCCTGCGAAAAACTGGAGGATGGAACGAAAAGGCCCCACACCACCAAGGCCGCAATCCGCAGCACAGAATGCGGCCTCAGCGCTCGTCGGCGAAACAGATCTTCTGCAATGTCATGGGTGACAGCGGCTGCTGGCGTTTCCATAGAGTTCCCCTTGTTCCAATCCTTGAAACAGGAGAACTCGCGCTACGAGAAGGCCGCTTGCTTCGGAAACTTCCCACGCCGGTATGATCCGGATCGGGTTCGAGGGTATCTTCTCAGCCCCGCTGCCTTGGGGCACCCCTGTTTCATTCAAGAAAAATTGAAACACTTTTCACACCGTTTGTAAAACCGCCTGTCTCACGTTGCGGCCTGCGCGCCGCTCCTCGGCACACAACTCCGCCTCCCGCTTACCCCGCCTTTTCTAACTCGATGCCGCTCGCCGTCCAGCCCGCGTTATTCACATTTCCTTAAAAAAGCCTCCGCTTGCCGGTCAGCAGGCGATACATTGAAATCACACTTGCCCACAGCAAGGCCGATCCGACCGTATCCCTGTTGAAAAAAGGTACTTGAATGAGCCAGTACGCCTCTCCCTTGCCTGCTTGTCGATTCCACTGGTTGCAAGTTTTCCTTCTTTGCTGCCTCGGATTGTTGTTCGCTGATCCGCTCTCGGCCCAATCCACATTCGGTGCGATTCTCGGCACTGCGCACGACGTCAGTGGTGCTCTCGTTGCCGGCGCACAGGTCACGCTCACCAACACCGGCACCACCGCAGTCCGTTCTACCGTCACCGACTCCGACGGCAACTACGCCTTTCGCAATATCGATGTCGGCACCTACCGGCTGACCATTGCTGCTCCCGGATTTCAGGCGCAGTCCTTAGCCTCCATCGACCTCACCGCGCGCGAAACCCGCCGTCTCGATGTCGTCCTCAAGCTGGCCACCGACACGCAGACCGTCGTCGTCGACGACAGCGCCGCCGTTCCCGTCATCACCACCGACGTCTCCAGCCTCGCTGAAACCAAAGTCGGCGACGAACTGGTCGATCTGCCCGTCGCTATCTACTCGCGCTCCACCGGTTCCACCAGCCCCATCTCCACGTTGACCACCGAGGCCGGCGTCCAGACCGACGACACCGGCAACCTCGCCGTGATGGGCACAACCGCCGCCGAGCTCAGCGTCACCATCGACGGCATCGCCAGCGTCGGCGTCGAGTACTCCGGCCCCGTCAACGAGATGTTTCCATCCTTCAACTCCATCGAAGAGATCCGCGTCTCCGAGTCCAACAACAATGCCGAGTTCTCCGGCGTCGCCGATATCACCACCGTTTCCAAGGCCGGTACCATCCACTACCACGGCGGCCTCTTCGAGAACCACGAAAACACCGTCTTCAACTCCAACAACACCTTTGCCCTGTCGAAGCCCAAAATCATCATGAACGACTTCGGTGGCACCCTCGGCGGGCCCATTCATCTCCGTCCGCTCTTCTCCGGCGCCAACCCCGGCTTCTTTTTCATCAGCTACGAGGGCCTGCGCCTGCCGCGCGAAACGCCTACGTTGCTCAGTGTTCCCTCCGCCGACATGCGCAACGGGAACCTGACCACCTATCTCGCCGGCCAGGGTGTCAGTGCAATCTACGGCCCCGATGGCACGCCCCTCGATCCCACCGCAGTACCCATCAATTCCACTTCTGCCAATCTGCTTACCTACCTCATGCCGATGCCCAACTACGGCGACCCCGGCTCCTACGCCAACAACTACCAGATCAACTTCCCCTCGCCCATCTCGTCCAACCAGGGCGACGTTCGCCTCGACAAGAACATCTCCAGCAAGCAATCGCTCTTCGCGCGCTTCTCTTACAAGAACCGCCAGGTCACCACTGCGCCATCTGCCACCTGCGTCTTCACCTACTGTGCCGAGGCCGGCAGCCCCCTCCAGGGTGGCTACAACACGCCCGAGATCGACGAGGGTCTCACCTTCGCCCACAACTACGTCCTCACGCCGCAACTGCTCAACGAGTTTCGTGCCGGCTTCAATGCCCAACACACCTCCGAGACGCAGAGCTACTCCACCAGCACGCTCTTAAACCAGACTGGCATCACCGTGCCCCAGCCCGACACCGATTGGTCCGAGGCGCCCCAGGTTCTCATCAACGGTTTCATGTCCACCGGCGCCGGTAATCCTGGCTCGCAACGCGGCCAGATCATTCAGGCCCTCGACAACGTCACCTGGACCACCGGCAAACACAACTTCAAATTTGGGGCCGACTTCAAGCGACTCACCGATCACGACGACAACGTCTTCGGCAACTATCGCTCCGGCTGGTATGTCTTCGATAGCTCGTCGAACGTCGGCACCACCATTGGCGATCCCTACACCGCGTTCCTCCTCGGCTATCCCGATTACACCGAGGTCAGCACCACCAACGATCCCACCATGGATGGCCGCGGCTACTCCTACGCTGTCTTTGCCCAGGATGATTGGAAGGTCACACCTCGCCTCACCCTCAACCTCGGCCTTCGCTACGAACTGCACCCGCCGCTCCGTGAGATTCACTCCAACACCGCCGCCTTCATGCCCGGCTGGACCGGCACCGGCACCGATGGCTCAACCCCAGTGAACGGAGCCGTCGTCGTCTCCAACGCAAACGCGCTCGCCGATGCGTCGCCGCAGTTCATCGCGGCCATCGCGCCCACCCCGATTCTCACCGCGTCGCAGGCAGGCATTCCCTCGGCCCTCCGCTACACCGACCACAGCGACATCGGCCCGCGCATCGGCTTCGCCTGGCGTCCCTTCGGAAACGACCGCACCGTGGTCCGCGGCGGTTGGGGCCGCTTCGTCGAGTCGCCCCTCGGCTTCTCGCTCGTCTCTGGCTGGGCCGTCCACTCCAGCTTCCTCGGCACTTATAACCAGGACTACCAGGCCGACGGCGTCACCCCGCTGATCTCCTTTGCCAATCCCTTCAACACCGCCGCAGGCGACAACGTCGGAACCGAGGCCTTTGATTACGCCTTTCCTATCCACTACAGAGATCCCGCGGTCCAGCAGTGGAACACAACCATCGAGCAGGACCTCGGCCACAACATCGGCATGCGCCTCTCGTACAGTGGCAGCCACGGATCCAACCTCGAGGCCATGGTCGATCTCAACCAGGTCCAGCCCAACACAGACGGCTACGCCATCGCCGGCAACAATCGCCCCTACCCCTCATGGAGCATCATCCAAAGCGTCGTCAACGCGGCGGAAAGCAACTACTCGAGCGGCACGGCCGAAGTCTCGCGCCATAGCGGCAAAGGCCTCACCTTCGACTCCAGCTATACCTGGACACGCGATCTCTCCAACGCCGGTGGCGTCGCCCCCAACGCATTCGCGGTTGCCGGAGGCACCTACCTCACCGATCGCTTCCATCCCGGCCTCGACTACGGCAATGTCATCTATGATCGCCGCCATCGTTTTCTCACCACCTGGCTCTACGACCTGCCCTTTGGCAAAGGCCAGACCTGGCTCAACTCCGGTGCAGCCCTCGATCGAGTCGTCGGTGGCTGGCAACTGGCCGGAGTCGCCGTCTTCCAGTCCGGCCCGTTCCTCACGCCCTATCAGCAGTCGGTCGACCCAGCCAACACCAACATCCTCACCACCGTCGGTGAAGCCCGCCCCGATCAGCTCACCGGCACGTCGCTTTACGCGCCGCATCGCACCACGTCGCAGTGGCTCAATCCCGATGCATTCCCCTATCTCAATCTGCAAACGCCCGATGGCCTGGGCATCGGGCGCTTCGGCAATGCACCCGTCGGCGGCCTGGTCGGCCCCGGAACAGCGAACTTCTCCTTCTCGCTCCTCAAGAGCATCGCGCTCCACGAACAAACTCGCCTGGAAATCAGTATGGAAGCGGCCAATGCCTTCAACCATCGCAACTATGAGCCCCCCAACATGCAGGTCGACTCCGGTGGCTTCGGCGCGATCACGGCACTCCAGACCGCTGAAGGTGCCGGCCCGCGCAGCCTAGAGCTCACCGCCCGCGTCGCCTTCTAGTCCGACGCGAATCCATCAACACCAAGGCCGCAGGAGATCGCACCTGCGGCCCGTCTAATCCCTGTTGCCTGTTGCCTGTTGCCTAATCCCTAATCCCTGTCTTTCCCCGCCCCTTCCCTGATCGTCACAATCCGATCCACGCCCGGGGCAGTGAAGTGCTCTACCCTTCCGCTCGGCCAGTGGATCTCAATGTCCTCCACCTTCGTCGCCTGGCCTAACCCGAAATGCGGCCGCGGATCGTTCGTCGAAAGATAGCTGCCTCCACTCAACACATCCTCACGCTGCCGCATCCCATTTGCCGGGACGTAGACGGTAGTCCCCACCGCATCGCGCGGGCTCTTGGCTCCTCCCACAAGCCTCAGCTCCAGCCAATGATTCTTGTCATCGCTCACGTTCTTCAGCAGCACCGGATGCCCGTCCATCACATTGATGACCGCATCGATCTTGCCGTCGTTGAACAGATCGCCCACTACCATCCCGCGTCCGGCAATCACATCGGCCAGCCCGGTCCCTTCAACGGCCGGTATCGGCGCAAACCGCTTTCCATCCACGTTGCGAAACAGCATCGGCCGCTGTCTCCAGCTCGTCCCCCAGGCATACCTGTCGGCCTCCGGATAGACATGCCCGTTCGACATCAACAGGTCCTTCCATCCATCGTTGTCGTAGTCGATGAAGGCATCGCCCCAGTTGAGGAAGGGAACCAGGCCCTCGCCCAATCCCACCTGGTCGCTCACGTCCGTAAAGCCCCCGTCTCCGTCGTTGCGATAAAGCGGCTTCTCGCTGTCCGAGAACGTCGTATCGAAGACGTCGAGCAGCCCGTTGTTTTCGTAATCGCCCACCGCCAGCCCCATCGACGCCACTTCTTTTCCATCGCCACTCACCGCGAATCCCGAGTCGTAGCTCACATCGCGAAATGTCCCATCGCCGTTGTTCAGGTAGAGGTAATTCGGCGTCGAATCGTTGCCGACCAGCAGATCCACCCTTCCGTCATTGTTCACATCCGCAAACACAGCTCCCAGGCCGTAGTAGCCTGCCTTGTCTGCGACGCCAGCCTTCTCGCTCACATCGGTAAATGTTCCATCGCCGTTGTTGTGGAACAGATGGTCCGGTTCGCCCTTTAATCCGCGCGGCCCGCACGCCACAGGCGCACCGCGAAACATGCAGAACCCGTTGCGGACGCCGCCCTGTTCCGCCACCGGCAGATGCTCGCGATCGAAGTGCAGATAGCCCGCGACAAACAGATCCAGCCGCCCATCGCCGTCGTAGTCGCCCCACGTCGCGCCCGAAGACCAGTTGCCCAGCGCCACCCCGGCCTTCTCCGCAACATCGGTAAACGTCCCGTCGTGATTGTTGCGATAGAGCCGGTTCTTCCCCCAGTTCGTCACATAGATATCCGGCCAGCCGTCGTTGTCAAAGTCGGCGATGGCCACGCCCATCCCCCAACGGTCGTTGGTCACGCCCGCTTTCGCCGCCACATCCGTAAATGTGCCGTCATGGTTGTTGTGGAAGAGCGCGGCATGCGGCGGCATCTCTTTGCCGTCAAGCGCATCGAAGGTCGAGCCGTTCACGACGTAGATGTCGAGCCACCCATCGTTGTCGTAGTCAATCAGCCCGATCCCCGACCCCTTCGTCTCCACCAGATAGGTTTTCGCCGCCGTTCCCATCCGGTGTGCCCACTTTGTCAGCCCGGCTCTGTCCGAAGCATCTTCAAACACCACCGGCCCGTTCTTCACGAATCCGCCTGCGGTGATCGGTCGCTTCTCCGCGTCCAGTTGTGCTGCGTGCGGGCTCCGGGCGGCTGCCGTCTCTTTCGATTGCGCGGCCATCGCTTTGCCGGAACCGGCGTCTTGTGAGAAAAGCAGAACTGCACTCAGCGCGACGGCTCCAGCGGCAATCGCGCGCATACCTTCGAACATGCTTGTCAGTATAGGGTGGGGCGCGCCGGCCGCTCGCCAGGCTGTCTCACCCGAGTGTCGGCTGCGGCAAATTCTGCTCAGCTTGAGCGGCTTCCGCAGCCGAACCCTGTGCCAGCTTCGCGATCGAAGCATGCGCCAGCACGTCGAGCATCGCCCTTTGTGCCTGGGCCCAGATGGGATGTGCCGGACATGTGACTGCCCGATCGCAACTGTGACCGTTCACCAGGCAAACATTCAGATGAATCGGTCCGTCGATGGCTTGAATGACTTCGTACATCGACGCTTGGCGGCCCTTGGGCAGGATCGTGAATCCCCCTGCTTTGCCCCGCCGTGACGCGATCAGACCCGCCCGCGCCAGCGCCTGCAGTACCTTGGAGAGAAAGCTCTCCGGTGCATCGGTTGCCTGGGCAAGTGCAGGTAGTAGAACGCGCACGTCATCCGGCAATGTCGCCAGGTGGATCATGACGCGCACACCGTAGTCGGCTGCTCGCGTCAGCTGCATGGATGAGTTGCTGCTCTGCATCAGTGGCCTCACCGGGAGCGCCGGCACCGTTCGCGCACCACGAACTTTCCAGCGCGCGGGAGCCGGAAGCCCCACGTATCCCTCCGCAGGCTACTCAAACGAGTCACCGCATCATGTGCTCTTCGTCACTGCTCTTCGTTTACCTACGACGACCCGGCCACAATTCGTCAAATTGGAGGCAGTAAACCCAATTAGATTCAATCAAATCGCGCCTCCACAAAGTGGCCGGATCGCGCAGGCCCCCTCTGCTTCGTTCGTCACTTCACCATCTCACGGTTCACTTCTGCACTCGTCCCGCTTTTACTTCTCTAACTCATACGGAATCGCAAATCTTCCGATCTGGATCACCGCGCGCGCTCCCGGTGGCCAGATATGCAGACTTGTAATGCCCTTGATTCCGGTCAGTAGGTGCGCGTCGGTTGTCCCCACCAGATCCCCGTTCGCAGCTTCGTTGAAGTGCACCCGCAGTACTTCCCCCGCATGGCTATAGCCAAAGGCATACTCTCCCGGCTTGAGCGCGATCCCTCCGATGCGTATCGGTGCCTGCACCACCAGGTAGTGTGAATACTTGCCGTCGGCTGAGTAGCCGGCCGTAATCAGAACAACACCGGCAATGTAGCGCCCGCGCCCATCGACAATTCCACTCGCCGTGCGCATCTCGGTTTCAATGTGTTCCTTCTCCACCGGAGCCCTCGCCGGAAGCAGCGCCGCCAACTCAGCATCCGTCGCCTGCCGCCATGTGTTCTTCTCCGCACGGGCCGCCGGCAGCAGAACGATCTGCGACAAAATCAGAGCGAAATATAGGACCCTCGTCATTGTTTTGGTTTCCTCAGAGATTCCAGCGGCACAATGCCCCGCTGAATCGCAGCCGTTGCGGCCTGCGTCCGATCGGTCACGCCGAGCTTTCCCAGCAGGCTGTTGATGTGCGTCTTCACCGTTGCCTCTGAAATCTCCAACTCCGTGGCAATCTCTTTGTTGCTCTTGCCGTGCACAATCTGTTCCAGCACGTCCGATTCGCGCGGCGTCAGCTCCTCCGTGCCCATGCGCTCGGCCAGCTTCTGTGCAATGGCTGGCGGAATATGCTGTTTGCCCGCATGCACGGCACGAATCGTCGAGATCAGCTCGTCACTCGTCATGCCCTTCAGCAAATACGCCCGCGCGCCCGCCTGCAGAGCTCGATAAATGTCCTCGTCTCCGTCATACGTCGTCAGCACAATAAACCGTGCCTGCGGCGATTCCATGCGCACGCGCTGGATCACGTCCACGCCACCCATGCGCGGCAGTCGCAGATCCACCAGCGTCACATCGGGCTGCAGCTTGCGGAATTGCGCGATGGCCTCCACTCCGTCGGCGGCTTGCCCCACCACCTCGATTCCCTCCGCGACGTTCAACAGCGCTACCAGCCCCTGCCGAACCACGTGGTGATCCTCCACCACCATCACCCGAATCTTCTCTTGTTCCACGCTTACTCCGCCTCCTTCGGCACCTCGCGCGAGGTAGCCGCGTGCAATCGTACCGACGTGCCGCCACCCCTCTCGCTTGTCACCTGCAAAACCCCTCCGATTGCTGCCGCCCGCTCGCGCATCCCGGTCATGCCATAGTGCCCCGGCTCCGCAATCGGGCCCTCTCCCGTCGAGAACCCACGTCCATCATCGCGCACTTCCAAAGCAATCTCCGTGGGGCTGTACTCCAGGCGCACCGTGAGATGCTTCGCTTGCGCGTGCTTCTCTACATTATGGATGGCTTCCTGCGCCACCCGCAGAATCTCCCGTTCCGTTCCCGGGGCCAGCGGTCGATACGCGCCATACACATTGAAACTCGCCTCCAAACTGCGGCTGTTCGCCTTTTCCGTCACCCGCCGCACTCGCACCGGAAGCGTATTCTCCCCGGTATCCTGCGAGCGCAGCGCCCAGATCGATTGCCGCGCCTCGGCCAATCCCTCCCGCACATGCGCACGCGTCGTGTCCAGTTGCTTCGCAGCCGCTTCCACCTTGTTGTGCCGCAGCAACTCCGCCAGCACTTCCAGCTGCACCGAGATTCCGACATATCCCTGCGCCAGTGTGTCGTGAATCTCGCGGGCAATCCGATTGCGCTCGCCCAGCACGGCCTTAAACTCGCGCTCTGCCACCAAGAGGCGCCGCTTCAGCAGCATTGCAATCAGCGCTGCCATCGCAATCGCAAGCAGAACATAAAACCAGACCGTCTGGTAGAAATGCGGCTCCAGTTGGAATTGCAACGCCGCGCCCGTTATGTTCCACACCCCATCGTTGTTCGCTGCCTGCACGCGAAACGTATAGCGACCCGGCGGAATGTTCGTGTAGTAGGCAACCCGCCGTGCCCCCGCATCGGTCCATTCGTGGTCGAACCCGTCGAGCATGTAGCGGTAACGCACCTTCTGCGGCGCCACGAAGCTCAAACCCGCATACTCAAACTGGAAGTGATTGTGTCCCGCTGGCACCTGCACCGAAGAGTCTGCTAAATGCAATGCCTGGGTGATGTCGTCCACGGCAAAGCGTTCAATCGCCACCGGCGGCGGAACGCTGTTCACAGGAAAATGGTCCGGATCGACCTCCACCAGCCCCTTCGGCGTCGCAAACCACAGATGTCCGTCGCGCGACCGCCACGCCGACGGATGGCTGTTGGTCGCCGTCTCGCGGCTGCGCAATCCATCGGCCGGACCAAACTCCATCCAGTGCGTGCAATCGGCCGTCATCGTGCAGTCGCATCGGGCAATCCCGTGTGCCGTCGCAAACCATAGATGGCTGCTTGGGTCATCCAAAATGGCATGCACACTCGTGTTCTTCAGCGCGGCTGAGTCCACCTCTGAGAACTTCGTGCCGTCCCAAAGGTTCCACCCCCGGTTCTGTGTGCCCACCAGCAGCGCTCCATTCATCCGCGGCAGCAAAGCCGTTACCACATTGCTTGAAAGCCCATCGGCAGTCATGTAGTTCGTGATCTTTCCGCCCTTCAGCCGCGACAAACCCGCCAGCGTTGCAATCCACAGACTCCCGTTGGTGTCGCGCGCCATGGCGCCCACCAGATCGCTTCCCAGTCCATTCGCTTCTGTGTAAGTCTCGCTTCGCGCCACCGCTCTGCCGTCCCGTTCAAATGTCCAGTGCGCCAGCCCGCGTCGCGTTCCGATCCACAGCGAATCGTCGGCATCTACCAGCAGCGAGCGGATGAAATCGTCCGGAAGGCCATCGGCCGAAGTAAACGCATCCACCGCGCTCCCCCGAATACGGTTCAATCCGTCCGGCGTGCCCACCCACAACTCGCCGTGCTTTCCCGCCGCCAACGACAGGATGATGTTGCTCAACAGCACGTCGCGCACAGCATAAGGGGTCGCCGTACCGGGCATATCTGCGCCGCGCCGTACCACGTTTAAACCGCCGCCGTTCGTCCCCACCCAGATCGTCCCTGCACTGTCTTCCACTACCGTCGACGTCAGATCAGACGAGAGACCTTCGCGCACCCCGATGTTGTGGAAGCGCGCATCGCGCAATACCTGCAGCCCATCGGTCTCGGTTCCCACCCATAGATTGCCTTCGTGGTCTTCCAAAAGTGAAAGGACCGATGCGCCAGCCAGCACATCTGTCGTCGCAACCAGCTGCACTTTGCCGCCGACCAACCGTGCCAATCCCCGATTGGTGCCGATCCACAGCGATCCCTCGCGATCCGCATAGAGCGCCTGCACCCGCGTTCCGGGCAGCTCCCGCCCTACGTGCCATCGCAGATCCCTCCCCAACTCCACAGTGGTGTTCGTTGCCTGTGCCAGGCGTCCATCCGGCATCCGTGCGATCGCCGGTGACTGCACTCCCGAGCCGTTGCCTGAGGCCGCTCCGTCTGCCACCGGCGTCACCTGGTTTCCATCGATGCTTGCTTCGCCGTTGTCTGTCGTCACCAGCACGTGATCACTCTCGAAGCGCAGCGAGCGAATCCCATTCGCTGGCAAACCCTGTACGGTGGTGAACACAGTGACTGCGCTGTCCTTCAACCGTGCCAGTCCCTCCCGCGTCCCAACCCACAAGGCGCCATCCTTGGATCCCAGCAGGCATCGGATATCCCCGCTCGGCAGCCTCGGTTCTGAATGCTGGTCCAAAACCAAGAACGAAACACCGTCGAACCGCACCAATCCCGCTTCGGTCCCCAGCCACAGGAACCCGTCGCCCGTCTGCACCATCGCATGCACACTGTTCTGCGGCAGGCCGTTCTCCATCACCCACGATTGGCGTCCGTATTCAGGCAGCGGAGTCGTCGGCTCGAGAGCGAAAACTTCTCCTGCCGATGCCAACCAGAGCACAACTCCGAGCAATCCCCTTAGGCAGCGAACCGCCTGCATTCCCCAATAGGCTCCCGGATTGGCCTGGATCTCGTTCAAAGTCACGCGCGGCAAACCCTGCTTCCTGTAGTTCGGAATGAGG